>Ga0214544_1001981_pt1 | contig 43171 bp, 42 predicted proteins | sample CNSS3metaG_FD_160074 | JGI IMG/M metagenome (GOLD analysis project Ga0214544, IMG submission 160074) | Root nodule microbial communities from cowpea collected in UCLA plant growth center, Los Angeles, California, USA - CNSS3 | ecosystem: Host-associated > Plants > Roots > Nodule | place: USA...
GGTTGCCATGGCTTCTTCTAGCCTAGCCTTGTAGTGGCGTGAATCCTCCATTCCTCCCATTTCCCTTGCTTTTCATTTTATGTTTCTTTACTCTTCTTGGTTTATATTGTTTCTATTATATGTTTTATCTTTTGATTTCTTACTCCCAATCAATCCATTCTCCTCCTCTCTAGAACCTTGGAAAGGAACTTTCACATCTAGATAGCTTGCTATCTTAATGTCCAGTGGGGATTTCCTTGGTTTTCTTAATCAACTCACACCATATTCAATAATCTTAAAAAGGAACAAGATAATCCTTCATCAATGATTCATCATGCCTTAGGAAATTTTGGAGCTTTGGAATTGTTTTAGGAATGTGTGCTCTCTTTTAAGTGTTGTTGCGCACAATAAGTGTGGTTGTGCGCATACCTATTTTGTTTTTGGATTACTCATTTGTACATTTTATGTCGGACTTGAACACTGTTGTTTCTCAACTCAAAAGAAAAAGAAATAAGAAAAGAACAAAAATGAAAAGAAAAATGAAAAGAAAAAGAAAAGAGGTTTGGGTTTGAGCATTGTGTGAGAATTGAATTTGGAAGTGTTGGAGTTTGGAATTGCTTTCATGCTTGATTTTGACGTATTCCCCCACTCATCTCTAATTCCTTTGGTTCTTTAGCTACTTATCTATATCTTCCACACCTTGTCCTCAACCCCATTACAACCTTGAAAAGTCCTTATGATCTTGATTTGCATGTGTTTTTTGGTTTGGTTGTTAGTTTTAGAGGCTTGCCAAGTTTGTTTGATGCTTGTTTTTCATGGATGCTTTGAGAGTAAACAGTAGCTTAGACATTTGACTGATATAGTGCATATTCTGTGAGCTTCTGTTGGTTTGAATTTTCTCTTTGAGCTTATCTAAGTACTTGACATGTTCTTAATTGCTTGGGTGATGTTCATGAATTTATTGCACCTTTGACTCCTTTTGTATTGGATATGTTTCCATTTGTCCATTTCGTGTCTGTTTGTTTGTATCATGTCTCTTTATCTATCTCTCTTTGTTTTGTCTGTGTTGTCCTTGCTTTGCTTCGCTGCGCCTTTTAGTTTTTTCGTAGGAGTGAAAAAGGGTAAGTGTGGGTGATTTTGATGAGTCATTATTTTCACTTATTCCATTGCCTCTTTGTGCCCATCATGCTCCAATTGTGCCTCTTATTCGCATCTCTACCTCCAATGTCGTAGCCCATCATCCTCTACAACCCAAAAGAGGTAAAATCTCCATGGATGAAGAAGGAGACCCAAGAAGGAGAAGAGAGAGTTTCCTCCACTGGAATTTCTTCCAATTAACTTATTTTACACACTCAAAATAGAGATTAGAAGTAAAAAAAGCATAAAAAAAACTAAAATACAAAACAACATAAACTTGAGAATTAAACAAAATAAAAGCTATGGAGAAGTTGATTTTATTAACGAAACTTAACACTAATAAAAGGTAGAAAACAATGTTATGATGGTGTCAATTCCTTATGTGTGGGTTGAGCTCATGTCTTATCGATGTTGTATCTCCCCCAAGATCCTCTCTCGAAAGACCCAACAATGGTATTAGAGCCAAAGGTTCTTGTGGTGACTTGCTTAGAAGAGTTCCTATATCGAAAGTCTTCTTGATAGTGGGTCAGGTAAGCGTGTCCTGTTAAGATGAACGAAGATATAAGAAAAGGGTGCTCGTGAAAAAAATGCTTCCGCTGAAGAGGGAAGTTCCAATGTGAAGGGACTCACACTTGAAGGGGAGATTGTTGGGAATCCAAGTGTAAGTCTAAGTCTCACATTGAGTAAAGTTGAGAAAGTTTAGCAACATATAAGGATGAAGATCCATAAACTCATTGCCTTATGTATGAGTTGGGCTCATGTCTCATTGATGTATCTCCCTGAAAGACACAACACATTCCTATGTCTATATGTAACCACCTATTTCACTTCAAACATAAATAAAATCCTAAAATTTCATACATTAAAGCTCAACTGCATAAATATATTTTGCCAACTTATCAATTCACTCATACAAATTTTGAAACACTTAACTTTTAATAAATTAACAACCTCTAAAATTCACCATATAAACTTCATTTCTCATAAATTTATACTCACACAATGATTTATCATCCAAGTCATCACTTGTACCATTTATCAAATAACCAAAGGTTCACTTTCACTTACCAAAAATCATCCAAAATCATTATTATTGTAGTTTATAATTTATGTTCAATTGCCTATATACTTAAACCACCTTTTCTTTAATACTCTATTCCTTTAAAAGACTTTGATATTCAAAACTTTATTCAAATGATCGCCCCTAAAAAAAATCAATCCTCCTCTAGTGACCCTTCTAATTTAATCACCTATTAAAACTTAATATTTATACACCTAGAAACCTACCAATTATTTTATTTCTGTAACGTCCCCAATAGTTAAAGACATGCCCAAAGTTTTAGGACAGAAAATAAAAGGGACTTATAATCTCTCCAACAACAAAAATTTTCGTCCTCGAAAATTAAGACTTACCAGAAAACAGATGTGGATGTGACTTCCTCATATCCTCCTCTAGCTCCTAAGTAAAGTCACCCGTCCTCCGGTCCCAAAAGACCTTGACAAGACTGACTGGTTTTCCCCGGCGTTCATTCACTCGGTGATCCTCCAAAGCAATGGGTGGTACTTCCATCGTAAGATCCTCCTTGATTTGTACATCCTCAGCTTCCAACACATATGATGGGTCAAATACATACTTCCTCAACTGTGAGACATGAAATACCAGGTGGACATTGGGCAACTGAGGAGGCAAAGCAATCTCATAAGCCACAAGCCTAATCTTCCTCGAGATTTGATAAGGGCCAAGAAACTTAGGAGAAAGCTTCCTTGAGTGGATAGCCCTTCCCACGCCAATGGTTCGGGTCACCCTCAAGAACACTTGATCTCCAGCCATGAATTCCAAGGGTCTCCTCATTTGGTCTACATAGGCCTTCTGCCTACTCTAAGAGGCTTGTAACCTATCTCTCACCATCTTCACTTTCTTTGTAGTTTGCTCTAATAACTCAGGCCCAACCAACACTACTTCTCCATCTTGATATGAACACAGAGGGGTCCTGCACTTCCAGCCATAAAGAGCTTCATATGGGTCATGTCGATGCTTGCAAGAAAACTATTGTTGTAGGTTAATTCTATAAAAGGTAAAACTTCATCCCCAACACCCAAATGATCCAGCACACATATCCTCAATAGATCCTCAAGCGACTGAATCGTTCTCTCTGAGTAGCCATCAACCTGGGGATGATAGGCTGAACTCATGGTTAACTTGCTACCCAAAGCACTCTACAATGTCTGCCAGAACCGTGAAGTGAACCGCAGATCTTTATTTGAAACTATGCCCGACGGTACCCCATGCAATCTCATTATTTACTTCATGTACAAGTGAGCCAAATTGGCCATAGACATCCTCAAGTTCATTGCGAAGAAATGAGCACTCTTGGTCAATCGCTCCACCACAACCTAGATCGTGTTGTGACCTCTAGAGGTTCGTGGCAAATGGGTCACAAAATCCATAGCCATGCTATCCCATTTCCACACCAGTATATCTAAAGGTTGTAGAGTTCCCCCGGGCCTCTGATGCTCTACCTTCACCTTTTGACATGTCAAACAGGCGGATACAAACTAAGCCACATCTTTCTTCATGCCCTTCCACCAAAAGGTCTCCTTGAGATCCTAGTACATCTTAGTCATACCAGGATGCAAACTGAGACGACTCTTGTGTCCTTCCTTAAGGATCAATCTCTTCACCTTAGCATCTTCAGGTACACACACCCTGCCTCTGAATCTAAGTACATTGTCACTACCCAAGGCAAACTTTTTCGCTTCATCTGATCCAAGCAATTCTCTCACTCCTTTCAAATTGGCATCCACCAACTGCTTTTCATTGACTAAGTTCAAAAAGTCACTAGATATAGCCAACGCACTACACCTAATGAACTCTGATACCAATTCAACTTGTAGCTTCATGTCTTTGAATCTCTCTAGCAACTCCAACTCCTTAATCATAAGGTGTGCTGCATGCACTGTCTTCTTGCTCAAAGCATCTGCCACCACATTCGCCTTTCCCAGATGATATAGGATTTCGAAATCATAGTCCTTTAAGAACTTTATCCACCTCCTCTACCTCATGTTCAGTTCTTTCTGATCAAACAGATACTTGAGGCTCTTGTGATCACTTAATATGCGAAACTGGTCACCATAGAGATAATGCCTCCACATATTTAAGGCAAACACCAGTGTTGCCGTCTTCATGTCATGGGTGGGGTAGTTCTTCTCATGCACCTTAAGCTGCCTCGAATCATACGTCACCGCCTTATTCCCCTACATTAGCACACAGATGAGACTCTGATGAGAGGCATCATAGTAAACCTCACAGGGTTTACCAACATCAGGGATAACTAACATTGGAGCACTTGTCAGCCTTTTCTTAAGCTCTTGAAAGCTTTCTTCACACCTATCAGTCCAAGCAAAATGTTGGTCCTTCCTAGTAAGCTGTGTCAGAGGCGCCACTATTTTGGAGGATCCTTTTATAAATCTCCTATAGTAGCCAGCTAAACCCACGAAGCTTCTGATCTTTGCTGCTGACTTGGGACGTTCCCACTTTATCACTGCTTCCACTTTTAATACACCTCCAAACCTCATCTAAGGGCATGGTGTAGAAGCGCCCGAGGTGTTTGAACCTCTCTGCATATTCTGCCACGGACTTGTTCCCATGGGTCAGTTGGAGTAACTCCACCTCCTTAGCATATGTCACGCTATCACGAAAGTACTCGAAGAGGAACTTCCTCCTAAATGCTTCCCATGTGACTGGCTCCTGCTTCTCTTGCATAATAGACTTCATGCTAGCCCACCAATGCTTTGCCTCTCTAGTGAGCATGTACACTGCGAAGGCAAGTTTTCTCTCCTCCCGACACATCTTAGCATTAAAGATCCTCTCCATGTCCTTCAACCACTAGTCTGCGACATTAGGACTGGTTTTACCATTGAACTTGCCCAGGTGATGCTTCAAAAAATCCTCCAAGCTCCAATACAGCTGGGGAGGTCGTGGTTCAGGGCCGTAGACAGGGGCAGCGGTCCTGCTCTCCTCTAACTATCGGAGGGCCTCCATGTGTTGCCTCTGAGCAGCCTCAGAAGCCAACCTTGCAGCCTTCATCTACTACATAACAAACTTTTGCTGCTCCATGTATGGTTCTTGACGCTGCATGGAAGCCTCATGCTGCTGCACCATAGCTTTACTTTCCTAGGTTAAGGCTGCCACCATAGCCTCTATTGCCCTTGCGATATCTGGTGCATCACCCCGAGGAGGTTGAGGATTTATGCGAAGGAGTGTCATATCACTGGACACACAGAAGGAACCATCAGTCAAACTTGTCAAACTAGGAACTTAGCTAACAAACACTAGGAAGACACAACGAAAATGAAGCAAGCACACAAGTCCACAGACTCTAAGGAACGACCGCTATGATACCATAAATGGAAGGTCGCATAAATCATAATATCCAAAGGGGCACAAGACTTAAAGTATAAAGGATATTATAGTCATCCAAATATACCAGAAGATAAGCAAAGGCAATACATGATGTTAGGAACAAAATACAAGAGTTCTGACAGATGACCAAAAGCTTACTAATAGAGCAAGAGATTACAATATAATAAAGGTCCTTCACAACATGAGTCCAATATCAACCCTTGCAGGGCCATTGCCAATGGGTTTCACCCTACACGCACAAGGTTAGCCTTCAAACATCTAAGGCCATTATCCAGCCACAAACTAAGACCTCTTGCTATCTCACCACTTGAGTCAGTCCGCTCTACGTGAGACTAACAAACTCTTTAGAGTTTAAGGATGCAATCCTTACTTGAATCCTTACTTGATTATATACATAAGGCACCACCACGAAAGCTTAGTAAGAGGTTCATGGAATTACGTCCATCACATAAGGCACCACCATGAGATCTCACCAAGAGGTTCATGGGATTACATCCATCACATAAGGCACCACCATGAGATCTCACCAAGAGGTTCATGGGATTACATCCATCACATAAGGCACCACCATGAGATCTCACCAAGAGATTCATGGAATTACGTCCAACGCATACCATAGCCATGTCTAACCAACTAACCATAGATTTATCATGCATAACAACCTCATGCCAATATCCAAACAATCATGATTCATAAACTTATTCATACCAAGCCCATCAATTACAATCAAATACAATCAGATATTACATGCATATTCACATATTTCATGCTTTAAATAGGGTAATCCAACCAATCATACAACCAACAACCAAAAACATGAAAGAGAAAAACCATATAGTGATGGAGCTCCAATGTGTGGCGGCTGGTAAGAACTCCATAAGCAGCGGAAAATGGCATGGAGACAAGTGTTTAAGGCTCTTGTAGCAACGAAATTTGGAGTGGGGAAATGAGAACTAGACTAGAAACTAGACTAGTGGAAGGTGGCTAAAGGAAATGTTGTAAACCTCTAGCTTAGGTGCTCTCAAAATAATAGAAGAGTGGAGTGATCTCAACACAAATATTCTATTAGAAATTTCAATAGTGATTACAATAGCCTAAAATTTAGGCTTTTATATGAAAGCATACACATATAAGCACTCTTAGCCCTTGGATGAGAAAGGCATTCAATCTTGGTCGTGGAAGATGGCTTGGAGAAGGAGCATGGCTCATGGCCATTGGATGATACCTTGGAAAAAGGAGGAAGCATTACTAGCCCTTGGATGCATTGGATCCATGAGGTGTAGGAAGGAATGTTGACTTCCACTTATTCCACCTTTGACCTTTGGTAGCTCATGGCCAAATCTCCTATTGGGCTTAGTCAAGCCCAATTTTATGAATTCAACTACACATTGTTTGACTTATTATTCTAGAAAACAAGGCCTAAACAATGGGCCAATCTTATTGTTATTCTACTGCTCTTTGATACACCTCTTCAAATCTTCACATCTTCTTTGGCCCATGTGAAGAGTGTGAGAAACCCATGTGGGTTTGGGCCATCTTGGATGAAGTCATTTTGGATCTTTTTTAGCATGCCACTTTTTATTAGGCCTCTTGGTGGGCTTTAGGATTGAGATACATGTGGGCCATGGATTAGGATTTGAACATGATTTGGGCCTAGGCGTTGGCCCAAGCTATAAGCTTTGTTGGGATCACATCATATAGCAAGTTCTTGCACCGGTCTCGCTCAAGCCATAGGCCTTTGCTCAGGCGAAAGGGGTCTTTCACTCAAGCTACAGGCTCTCGCTTAGGCGAGACTGCCAACAGAGAGCCCTGTAGGTTTCGCGAGTTCTCGCTTAGGCGAGACCTCCTCGCTTGAGTGAGATTCCTCTTCGTCCAAAGGTGAGGTCTCTCGCCTGAGCTACAACTGAAGCGAAACACCTCAAGCTCCCATGAGTTCTCGCTTAGGCAAGACGCTCTCACCTGAGCGAGATGCTTCATCGCTCAAAACAAAAGCTCTCCGCCTGAGCGAAAGCTCGAATAGAAACCAGGGTAAGGTACTACAAACTCGCTTGGGCCGAAATACCAATTCTCGCCACTGTTCAAACACACATCCAACATACATTTCATACCAAAAAGAAATTCAAAGTATTGCATGCAACCACAGTAGCACACAAGCCATATAAACACGAGGCAAAGCTAAAACAGGCAGAATATAGTAAAAACATGTGAACCCTAGCTTCCCTTACCTTGAAAACTGCTAGCAAAAGACACAAGCACTCAACACATGAGCACTACAACTCCAAGAGCAGATTCGTGAGATGGAAATACTGGCACATATTGAAGACGAGGTTACCAAGATGAACCCTAGCTGGAATCACAAAAACAAATCTAGAAAAGAGAAGCTATGGGTTAAGGACCAACTTACGTGGAATAAAAATGGAGTTTACTAGCTCAACGAAGAATGAAAGCCAAACCCTAGTAGACCTTTGTTGGAGAGAAAAAGAGAGTGAATGAAGGAGTTGTTTTTGGCAAAGTACATAATGAAAGGAAACAAGTGGCTGTAAGGGGGGTCTTGGGTACCCTATGAGCCAGCCTTAGGCCCAATAATTAAGGATAGACCTAAAGTTTTAGGACAAAAAATAAAAGGGCTTACAATTTCCATTATTTATAAGCTTAAATAATCGTAACATCAAATGCACACCACATGTCCAATACATAACGAAACGCTACATGAGTTAACACTTACTTTAATTATGCAACCACAATTCGTAATACAAGCATCACAGAAGAATAAAGAAAATGATCGCATAACAAATCCACAAAAGGCGACACATGTCAAATAATAAAGAAAAACATAGTAATGAAAAAAAACTAGCATTTACCAACTACATATTACTTCAACTCATGGAAATTGGCCTCACATGTGAAAGATTGATCCTTGGGATTTAGTTATGTTAAGTGTACCACTATGTTAGAGAATCTTTCCATGAACCTTCTTACCTTATGCCAATTTTGGACAATTTCCACCTTAGCATGATCCACTTCTATACCTTGTGCTTCTTAAAGCTTAAGCTAATGCAGTTTTAATAATGACAAAACATTCACATTTTGAACATTAATATTTAACTTGAATTAGTACATTTAAAATACTATATATATATATATATATATATATATATATATCATAAAAATAAAATAAAATAATAATTATATTATAATTTTTTTTAAAAAAATTACATTTATTTAAAGAATGATTATTTTGCTTTTAGCCATAATAATATTTCAATTAATATAATAAAATTGAGTGAATAATTATGAAGAAAACATTGTATTTATTAAAAAACATATTTCAAACCTTCAAAAGGGACATATTTTAATTTAAAAGAAGAAAAACTTAAATACATTGAATACTTGTAAGGCCCACTTATTTTATTCTACGCTAATTTTAGAGGGGCTGCCCCAAATCGGTTGGGCCTAGGGTTGGCCCATAAGGAGCCAAATACCCTAAACCAGCTAACACTCTCATTTCTGCCACTTTATAGAAACACAACCACCTTACTCTCTCACTCTCTCCAACTATGCTCTGCTAGGCTTTTGAGACCCATTCAATTTCAAGTGAGTTTGGCTCATTCTCGCATCCACATAAGTTATTTTCACTTCGTATTCTTCTCCTTTAGTTGGATTTTCGTGTTCTTAGCTAGGGTTCACCATGGTAACCCATTTGGAATCTGTTTCCACCATTCTTTTCAGCTCCCCAAATCTGTTCTCAAAACTGTGGTGCTCGTAGCTTAAGTGTCGAGGTTTTCTGCCAGCCCTTTCCAGGTAATGGAAGCTAGGGTTTCATTGTTTTAAGTCATTTTCTCATGCTTGGCCTGTTTTACGTTATGGATGCTTGATTCATTTTGTCTATCATATAAAAATACATTTCTTGTGTTGTCTTGGACGATTTTCTGGCTTGGCACACGTGAGAGCAGGGGCGGTTCTACTGAACTCGCCTAGGCGAGCTGTTGGTCACTCAAAATGAAAAGCTCTTGCTTAAGCGAGGAGCTCTCGCCTGAGTGAGAACAGTTGCGACCCACCTTTCTCTCTGGTTCGAGGGCTCGCCTAAACGAAGGCCACTGGCTTGAGTGAGAGTAGTCTCGCCTAAGTGAGTTGGGCTAGCTTGAACGAGACCTCGACGTGCCCTCTGTTTGCAGTCTTGCTCAGGCGAGAGCAGGTAGCTTGAGTGAGGGGTTCCTCTCGCCTGAGCGAGAGCTATTTAGCTTGAGCGAGATTGGCTGAGTTGAGTGTATATGCGTGTGTTTCACATGATTGGTTGATGTGTGTTTTAAACAGGTCAAGTTATGATGCCATATATACTCTATATGATATATTGGGGCTGGAAGTCGATGTGTTTGGCATGAGCTTGGTATGATATATGCTTGGATAGTTGGTTATTTATATATATATTGGCATGAGATTGATATGCATGGGAACTATGATTGGTTGGTGAAACATGGACAAGGTATAGGTAGGACGTAATCCCATGACTCTCATAGTTGGAGCTCATGGTGGTGCCTCATCTAATGGACGTAATCCCATGGACCCTCCTAGTGAGAGTTCATGGTGGTGCCCCAATGTAAGGACGCAATTCCATGAGGGTATCGTGGTGGTGCCTCAAGGCCAGGACGTAATTCCATGAAGGCCTCGTCGTGGTGCCTCACTGCTAGGACGTAATTCCACGGTCTCGTGGTGGTGCCTCATTTTACGTATCTGGATAGTCAAGTCTAGGAGTCTTAAATGATTTTGAAATTGCATGTTGAGTGTTATGATATAAGAATCTCTTTCACTAGCATACCCTTATGCTTGCTTGTATGTTTGTGTGTGGTTTTTCTCATTTGCGATGATCATCAATTTTATTGATGTGAGCAGATGTGAGAACCCTGACAGTGGTAATGATAATATGGATGTCGCAGCTTGATGGTTATGGATGGGTGTCGGGCTCACTATAGAGCCCACAGGTGATGGAGTTTTAGTAGTTTAAGATTCTCTTGTTCTGGACAAGACTTTGTGATACTTTTGAACTATTGTACATTGTTTTAGGCCATGTGGGGCCCCTTTTTATTTGTTATGGCTATATACCTCTATATCCCAAACTCTGTACTCTCTGAATATTTATGTATGCGACATCTTATTAATTTGAGGTTACCCAATTTTTGGGACATTACATTTATGGTATCATAGCGGTCGTTCCTTAGGATCTATGGTCTAGTGTGCCTGCTTAGCAAAGGTTGTGTCTTTTGTGTTGCTAGCTAAGTTTCTCATCTAATCAAGTCTGACTATTGTTTTCTTGTGTGCCAGTGACAAGGCACCTCCGCGTAGGAATGTTCAATCTTCTCAAGGCGACGCACCAAATATCGCTAGGGCGATAGAGACTATGGTGGTCGCCTTAACTCAAAAGAGGACTAATATTATGCAATAGCATGAGGCGTCAATGCACCGCCAGTCGACATCTTTAGAGCAACAACAATTGGTGATGAAGCAGATGGAGGTTGCAAGGTTGGCTGTTGAGGACGCCCACATGCAGCACATGGAGGCCCTCTGCCAATTGGAGGAAAACAGGACCGCTGCCCTGTCCATGACCTCGAACCAAGACCTCTCCATCCGGAATGGAGTTTGGAAGACTTCATGAAGCACCATCCAATCAAGTTCAATGGAAAGACCAGTCCAGATGTCGCAGATCAGTGGTTGAAAGACATCGAGAGAATATTTGATGCTAAGATGTGCCCCAAGGACAGTAGGCTAACCTCCGCGATGTACATGGTCACGAGTGAGGCTGAACACTAGTGAATCAATATGAAGTCCATCATGGAGGAGAGGCAGGAACTAGTTACTTGGGATGTCTTTAGAAGGAAGTTTCTCTCCGAGTACTTCCCCGACAGCGTCAATTATGCTAAAGAGGTGGAATTTTTGCAGTTGACTCAAGGGAACAAATTTTTAGCTGAGTACGCAGAAAAGTTCAAACATCTTAGTCATTTCTACACCATGCCGCTAGATGAGGAGTGGCGATGCAAGAAATTCGAGAATGACCTCCGTGGAGATCTTCGTTTGATGTGGGTGAATAATATATATATATATATATATATATCTATATATATATTTATTTATTTATTTAAAGACTAATTAATTCAAAGTGACATTATTTATTCTAATTATAGATTCCATGTGGTTTCTTATTATTTTTCTAAATTTGTATGTGATTTCATAGGGTCCAAGTCGACACTAGATAAGGCTATGTCAAAGCCGGGTCGGCGTTCAATGTTGTTTGTTTGCAGGATGGGTAGTTGTGCACGTAGGCTAGCCCTGTAGCATTTGCATGCGAGCCGTTTGTCGCCATGGTTAGTAAGGATGTCACCAGATGGAGAGGGGAATTTCATGGCTAAGTGTGGCATAGAGACGACAACGCCTAATGTGTTGAGGGATGGTCGGCCGGGGAGAACATTATAAGATGTAGGCGCGTGGACGACAAGGAAACGGATGGGGATTGTTTTAGTTTGAGTGCCATCGCAAAAAGCAGTATGGAGGCCTATGTATCCACGAGTGGAGACCTTCTCCCCAGAGAAGTCGTAGATAGGCTCATCATACGCGATCATGGCATTGGTAGGAAGATGGAGTTTCTGGTATGTTGTCTAGTATAGGATGTCAACCGAGCTGCCTTGGTCGATGGAGACTTTTTTGACTGCTTAGTTCTGGAGTACGACTGTGATGACCATGGGGTCGACCTGTTGGTGGTCGACACCATGGAATCATCGTCTGTGAAGATAATGGGAGGCATGCAAAGTTTGACAGAGATGTTTCTTTCTAGCTGAAGAGGTGGATCTGCCGCTAGTAAAGCCTTCAAAGGTGGTGTTAATCGTGCCGCGTAGTGGGGGATCAGTCGATGTGACATCAGTGCGGGCAAGTTGTGGGTCAGGGTTAGTTGGTTGGGTGGGACGGAGGTCGTGACGAGAACCGCAAGGGGGATATCTGTGATCGGATCGAGATTGATGTGGGCGTTCGTCTCTACGGATGAAGCAGCAGAAATGGACGGCACAAACCAATTCTTCTATTTTATCTTGAAGTGCCTTGCATTCGTCTGTGGTATGGTCGTTGCTTAAGTTGTAGCAGTAGTACTTGGTCATGTCTGCATTGGGAGGGTTGGATGTTTTACGAGGTGGTGGGATGAGGTCGGCATGGAAGGCTTCGTTATGAAGGCGGGATCTGGGGACACGTAGCAGCGCGTATCTGGTGAAGCATGGTTGTCTAGGTTCTCTATAATTGGAGTCAGGCCGTGAGGGTGGTTTATTAGGGGCAGCAAGGGAGGGAGTGTAGTCATTACAGAACTTTGTGTGAAGGGTCTACATCTCTTCCATGCAGATGTAATCCACAGCACGGAGGTTAGTTCGTGCATGAATGTGGGTGGGTGCAGGTAGACGTTATTGGCCAAGGGTTCGGGATTGAGAGTAAGGGCCATACATTGGAGAATGATTTCTTGGGGTAGGTGGGGTGTGCGGAGGGCAGCCTTGCTGAAGCGGTCTATGAAAGCCCACAACGTCTCATCTTGTTCTTATCTGACGCCAAGGAGGGAAAGAGTTGTGGGAAAGGGTGTCAAAATAGTCAATGGAATATGGCAGGAGAGTAATGAACCATTCGAGGGTAGGGCCTTTGAGGGTGGTGCGAAGAGCTTTGCAGAAGATGTCATCGTGGGATATATAAAGGGTGACATGGGTTATGTATATTTTGAGGTGCTCGTTAGGGTCGGTTTCTCCCGTATAACGGTCCAGCGCGAAGGGTTCCCACTAGGCAAGGAGAGGGGTGTTGATGATGGAATCAGTGAAAGGGTGGCGATGCGTGGGTGGTTGAGGTGGTAACGGGTGTGGTGGAATAGGTGGTGGACGAGGGTAGGAAAAGTATAGGTGAAGTTGAGCGTTGGGATATGGGTAGTGGGAAGGGTGGCAGCGGTTGTAGGTGATGCGGTGTGTCCTAGGTGGGTGGGATGAAAGTGTGTGTGATGGGTAGAGATGACGGGTGTCAGGTGAGTGGTGGTGAAGGTGTGTGGGGTAGGATTGTACTCGTTTTCTTCTTCATTGGGCTGGTAAGCTGGAGACTTGGGGGCTTTTGATGTTTCCCTGGCTTTCCCCTTCTAGGTGGGGTCAGCCTCGATCTTCCTCCTCAGCCAGGAGTTTTCTTGTCTGAGTGCCTCTATCTCATCAACACTACGTTTCTTCAGATCAGCGAGCTCTTATTGCATCTTGACTTAGCCTTCAAGGATAACGGCCAAGTTCTAGGTGGTGCTAGACGGCGCTGTGGGACCTTCTGCTTCGTCACTCTAGCTCTGCTGCGAATAGAAACCATCGTCGACAATGTGCGGGTTGATACGCAAGGTGTTACATTCGTGCCCTACGGTGGGCGCCAATTGTTTATGCGGAGAACAAGTAAGAGAAGTCAGACACAAACATCACCTTACCTCAATCCGCAACATCTCTAGCTAGCTTCTCCTCGGCCCACATGACTCATCTGCTGGTATCACTGTTTAGACTGGCTTGGACCCAAGAGGGGTTACCTGCGGAGACGACTCTGACGTTCAAGTCGTCAGCCAAAGGATTCTTAGAAAGTCAAATCTCATGATTAAGGGATTAATGAATGCGTACCTTTAATTGCTCGGGTCCACGCGTATTTATAGTTTATTAATTATGCTTGACCTTGTCATGGGTTGGGTTATTGATTGGGTCGTAGGTGGGCCTAGGCCTGGCCAGGCCCCCTTAGTTCAATGATTGTTGGTCTTAGGGGGTTTGTCTCAATATTCTAAGTGTGTAATGGTCGGCATATGTCATCCTGTCCTCTTAAGTAGGCGGCGTAGTATGCTTATGCTTGTCCGTTGATTCATTTGATAACTGTCTACATGCTTGCGGGCTATGGGCAAATTTTACTATATAGTCGTATTAGGCCGCCTAGGTGCAGTACACCAGTCCTCCAACCTATGTCGGTATAGCTATAGCGGCAAAGGATGAGAAGTGTGAGTAGTTTTGTTGGGCCACCTAGGTGCAGTACAAAAGTAAAATTGAAATTTAATTTTTCAAATTAAATACACTACTTTAACGACCCAAATATCAAAATAGTTTGCATAAAATGAAATACAAATATTTATATTTTATTTTATTAAATTATTTTTGTCTGTAAATGTTAAAATGACTTTTATGTAGTTACTATGTTTTAATTACTGTTCATGCAGAAATAATAGTAAGATATCAAGGAGCATAAATTATTTTCTACCCAATCCCCGATTTCTTGAGATGGATACTTCTCGATCTTGTTTGATATGCCTTTATGTCTTTTGCCGGATTGAATATTTTGGAGGTTACCTGCAGAAAGGACTCTAACGATCAAGTCAGCGAGAGCTCTCAAAACTTAAATCATAGTTTTAGGAATAATTAAAATAAGTACCTTTAATTCTTGGGGCCCACCTGTATTTATAGAACTTTAATCACATATTACATATTACTTGGTTAATGAGTTGGACCTTTATTGGGCCTGTTGGGTTCCTTTTAGGTTTAGGTGGGCCTACTTAGGGCCCAAGTATCAAGATTAGGGATGTGTATTTGGCTATTATTTCATAAGTTCAAAGTAGGTGGTCTATGCCGATATGTAAATTTAGCCGCTACGTATGCATTAGTTTTGTATGCGGTTGATTGATAATGTAATCAAGCAAGACTATAAGTTGATGGTTAGGGTCGGACATTCATTGTTTCTGGCTCTATCTGCGTAGTATAGTACAATTACTTATTAAGTTTTTAATCTAAATTCAACTATTTATTTTCTAAATTAGTGTCTAAATATGATTTTAGAGAAATAATTATATATTCTTCGTTATTCATAAAAAAAATTCAAATTTTATTCTATAGCCAATAAATATATATATATATATATATATATATATATATATATATATATATATTTAGGGATCATGGTAGGGGAGGGAGGGCATGGTTGCCTACATATTTTTTTAATTTTATAAAAATTATTTATACTTTTTAAATTTTTTAAATTGTAGGTAGTATATTTTAGAAATTATTGAGAATTAAATTGTGTTTTTTTATTTCTTTTATAGAGTACAAAATTTAATGTTAATAGATAATAAAGCATAAAATTAAATATAATGAAAAAATAAAAATATTTAGGTTTAAATAATTTTTTGTCACTATTTTCGTCCAAAAATGTCAAGTTGGTCCTCCAATGTTTTTTAATCTTAATTTGGTCATGACTTTTGAAAAATTGATGCAATTTGGTCCTTTTCGTTAAATCTATTGAAGCGGATCAATAAATTTCATCAAAATTGACACTAAGATTATGGTAATTACATCAACAAAACAAATCATTCTTATTAACAACTTCAATTTTAATGAAAACTCATTGATTCGTTTTAAGAAATTTAATGAAAAGGAAAAGGATAAAATTGCATCAGTTTTTTCATAAATCAGGACCAAATTTGAGACTTAAAAAAAACTAGAGGACCAATTTAACATTTTTTGTATGAAAACCGGAACTAGAAGAGTAATTAAACCAAATATTTATTAAGATATTTTCTATTTTCGTTCTCATTGTCCTTTTAGTTTTACATAAATTGTACTCATCTCTCATTTGTCCTCTCCCATTTTTGACACAAACTCATTTCTCATTTGTCCTCTCCCATTTTTGAAGAAAAAAAGTAACTCTCTCTTATCTTACTTGATAATCAAAGTAACACACCGAGATACATACCCCTTCTATAGATATTGCAACATCCCCTTCACCTCATACTGTGCCATACCCAGCCTCGATTGGTGGCCAATCTCCTACTATTTGTGAGCAATGTACACCATCCCCAATTGTAGGTGATAAAGTTGCACCAGTATCTATAGGTGATCCTAATTCAAATGCAGAACACAACCCTCCTCTACATAATCGCCCGATGATTGAACCTGTCAATCGAGGGTAATATTTCGATTCATTTATTCTAATTGTTTATATTATACAACTTCTTTCATTTTGTGACAAATTTTCATGACTTTTAGGTTTGTTCCATCTAGAGTTGCTTCATAGGCTATCACAAAGACAATCAAGCAACAATTTCTTAATTATTGACCATCATGGGGAGCAATACCTGAAAAAGACAAGGATAATTTCTGGCAACGTTTTAAGGTAACATGTTCTAAATGTTTTAAATGTTCTACACATTTCAAGGATCTATTCTTCCCTACTTAATATACTTATAATGTTTTAAATGTTTTAATTATGTTGTTGTAGAGGAGAGTTTAATGGACCCCAAAGCATGAAAATGAAATTAAGAGAAATTTCAACAGTCGAGATTCTCATTGTCTATCTGAGCTGTTTAAAGACATCATAATGGCTAGGGAAAGGCTATAATGGATTACTAATGATATGTGGACTAGGTTGCTAGAACATTGGAATTCTTCAACCTATCGCAGCAAATGTATTGCAGCAAAAAAGAATAGGGCTTCTGAAACGGCTGGAGCCCTACACACGGGTGGATCCATTACCACTCACGAGCATACACTTCGTATGGTATACACATTAACTAGTGTTTCTTGATGAAGTCTTTCAGCAGACACATATTTAGAAGTGTACTAGCGAGTATGTGGATGAGAGGTCTAGGAAGACAAATGTAAGTCTCTTTTCGTGTTTAATATTATTTATTTACTCTTAAACTTAATATATATATATATATATATATATATATATATATATATATATATATATATATATATATACCACCACATAATGATAATTGTTCATTTTTTACTTACAAAAAGAATTTCAGACTATGTTTTGTCAAGCTAGATCTGAGGTTTCCTCATGTGGCGCTGATTGAACACAAGAGCAATCGTCTGTTGATCCTACATAAGACAAGAATATCAGGACTAGGTGTTGGAGGAAAAAAGAAAGGTAGGCTTTATGGGGCTGACCAATTTGTTTCATATTATACAGGTTTAAATGAAAGCTTGAACCAACTACCAACTTCCTCCTCTTCTAATATTGAGGACCTCCCTAATATTAGGCAGCAACTTTCACAAAGCCTAGAGGAAAATGAGCAATTGAGGTATGAGTTTCGATCCTTTCAATCACTAGTCCAAAAATATCTCCCTCTTAATGCTCAGGCTCACCTTCAGCAGCCACAACCGCAACAGCCAAACCCTACTTAACAGAACTCTGAAATCCCTCATCCCTAGTCTCAAGAACAAAATAATGAAAAGGACGATAATTTAAATGAAGAATCTTCTCCTGATTATGAATATTATTTGCTCTTCATCTAATTAAAAAAACTTCCTACATGTACTTAATAAACTTATGTATTATTATTCTTACTTGGTATCGGCCGTGCTTATCTATTTTTTGACAAACATTGTTATGTTACATATTATTTTTTATATTTTATAAAAAATTTAGTATGTCATGAGATATATATTGTGATGGAGTTTGATAATGATACAATATATGTTTTTATCAGCAATAAAAAATATATAAATAGAGAAGCACTTGGGGTGCTCCAATCCTTTTACACATAAAAAAAATTAAAGAACAAAACCATATAAAAATAAAAGAGAAAGCAACAAATAAAACCTATCAAGAAGAGGATATAACAATTTAAGATACCTATTCTACAAGCAAAATAGAACAGATTTCTGAAGACAAAGAGACAAAAGAATGTTCAGAATTCCACAAGCACAAGAAAAAACTACTATCTTAGCTAGCTTTGTGACAAAATTTCTCTTTTGTTTTCTATGCATGTCGATTTGATCCATAAGCCCACACCTTGTGTTCTGTAAAAGAAATCTCTAGGCTATATAGCCTGAGTCTAGATGACACATTAGATGAGCACAAATAAATAGTTGAGTAAAAGTGTAACTTCAAAAAGATATCGCAAACAAAGTATAATTCAAAGCACCTAACAAACAAGTACCATGTGATGTGTGTGGTCAAGAGTGCACCTTAGGTAGCAACAAAAGCATCCCCAACTAACCAAAAAGAAAAACAAACTCCTAATCCACTATTGATTTAATGCACAAATTTGACCACAAGCACCGGTTTGAGTATGTGAATCTCACATTGGAAACTTTATTAGTTATTCACATCCAAGCCTTGGCTTGGGCTAAGTTGAACACTTCCTCACCATCCTTCACCTTACTCCTGAAAATGATTCCATTCCTATGCATCCAGATGGTCTATACAATAGCAACCCACTTACACTTAACCTTGGTATACAAAATTGATGGAAATGGTTTTTTACTAACATGTGATGTACCATAGTAATACCAACCCAATTATTACACAAATTCCATATACTCTGAGCAAAAGGGCAATTAAATAATAGGTGACCCATTGACTCTTCACACTTGCCACACATGACACACACATTGGTACTCACGCTCTCCCCTCTTGTGATCAAATTATCGCATGTTGCGACTCTATTTAATATTACTTTCCATGCAAAGTGTAGGGCAGCTGGTAAGGCTTTATTATTCCAAAGTTGTACAAATAGATCATCATCGACTTCTATCGATCTTGTTTTGACTTTACTATAGGCTGATTTTACAATATACAAATTAGTATGATTATCCTTCCAAACCCACCCATCTTCCTTACTCACATCCACAACACGCTCCACAACTCATGTAGGAAATTACCAACATGTGGTTTCTCCCACTCAAACCACTCTCTTCGCCACAACAAATTCCATTCCCAACTTCCAATGTCCTCTACTTTAGCCTCTTGTGTAATAGAGTTATCATACATCCTGGGAAATCTTTCTAATAAGGAAGAATTGCCTAGCCAACTATTCTTCCAAAAGAAAATCTTATTTCCCTGTCCTCAACACCAAGAAATGTTATTATCAAACCAGTTCTCATTTTATCCCTTGTCGCATAGTTTCCTAAGATCTCATCACCTCCAAGACTTATCTTTATTTTCAGTTAAATTATTCAGAGTCGTCCTTCTTTGACTCTAGAATTTCTTTCCATAGGCCATCTTTATTTGTTCACATCCTCCACTTCCATTTACCATGTAAAGCCTTATTAAATGCTTTTAGGTCTCTAACTCCTATGTCGCCCTCATCTTTAGGCTTACATAAGGTATCCCATTTTACCCATGCTATCTTCCTACGATCATGACCCTAACCCCATAAAAAATCCCTTCAAATTCTCTTCATCTCTTTTATAACATATACTAGCCTCCTAAACAAAGAAAGATAAGATAAAGGTAGCGCTGTAATTACAGATTTTATGAGTACAACTTTGCCAGCAAAGGAAAAAACCTTCCTTCTCTAGTTAGCTAGTTTCTTTCTAATCTTATCTACATTACTATTCAAAAAATTTATCTTCCTACGATTACCCCCTACTAGCAATTTTACTGCAATTCAATAAGATTAAGAATTTGTCAATCATGAGGTTGTCTAATCAAATTCCTCCCACTTTGGATTTATGAAAGTTTACCTTTAACCCTAATGCTAATTCGAAAAAGCATAGAATGCTCTTAATAGTGAAAATATTTTGGGTTTCAGCTTGGTAGAAAAATAATGTATCATCAGCAAATTGGAGTATATTCACATCTACTTCCTTTTTTCCCACCTTTATAACTTTTAGTAGATTTTTATCCACCACTTGTCTAACAATTCCTGATAGCCCTTCTGCCACAATAAAAAATAAGAATGGTGGCAAAGGGTCACCTTGTCTTAATCCTTTTGATGGTTTAAATTCCTCTGTTGGGCTTCCATTAACTAACATAGAAATTGATGTTGATTCCAAACAACCCTTTATCCAATGCGTCTATTTTGAGCAAAATCCTAATTTTCCCCACATATAATAGAGAAACTCCTATGTGATTGAATCATAGGCCTTTTCAAAGTCTACTTTTACTATCAACCCATTGTGTTTTTTTTTCTTTTGATTTGATCTGACTTCATGAGCTACCACTATAGAGTCTAAATGCCCCCTACCTTAAATGAAGGCAAATTGTTTTTTATCTATCGCCTTGTGTAGCACTCCCTTAAGTCTATTTGATAGAATTTTGGAGACAATCTTATACATTGCACCCACTAATGAGATAAGCCTATATTCATTTAAAAGTTATGGGTTATCCACCTTTGGTATTAGTGAGATGAATGATGCTTTACTTCCTCTTGGCCATTTCCCTCATGCATGGAAATCTTTGACTGCCTTCCCTACATCCTCCTTAATAATATATTAACCAATTTTCATAAAGCTAAAGTTAAAGCCATCGGGACCAGGACTTTTAGAACTTTCACAATCCCACACCACATCCTTAATTTCTTCTTCTGAGAAACTTTGTATTAGCATGGCATTGTCAGATTCATTAAGGGATGGGAATGTTATGTTATCCAGCCCTATCTTCACATCAACACTTTCTACAAATCTTTTTTGGGAAGAATTCTTTAATTGGTTCTTTACTAACACAGGGTCCTCACACCACTCATTTTGAATTTTAATTCCTTTGATCACATTTTGTAAGAGTATTCCTAAGGTTTACACTAAAATGTTCTAAAAACACCTAATTAAGCTACTTTTGTAAAACTAGCCTAAAAAGCTAACTAAACTAATTATAAGCTAATAACTTCTAATTAACACCTTAATCCTACCCAGAACATCACAATTATCTAACAAAAACTCTATAGATAAAGGACTTATCATTTGAAAATCCTTGTATTAAACATTAAACTTTGTGGTGTCCCAAAAGTGAAGTAGGATCATCCATGAAATGAAAACCTCACCAAATTCACAAAACTTCTCTTAATCCCCTCTCAAAATTCTATTGTCACCCCCTCCTCTAGCTACTTAGTCACCACTCTTTAACTTTATCACTTCTCATTTGTTAAAAATACATAATCTTCATTGTCAACATAACTTTTCTATGTTTCTAACTAGTTAAAACTCACATGAATTCAATAGATTAATATCTTATAGATACGTAATGGATTATGAGGTTATAATGAAATAATTGGTTTGTTTTTTTATTAGAGTCATGATTTATGTTTATCTATGTCTTTTATCTTCGAATCAAGTACAAGTAATTATTTTTACATTGTAGTAAGTTAGCACAATGTTAATCTACATGCATATTAATCATGAGTCATAGGTTTTTAATTTTAATTAAAATTATAATTTGATTAAATTTAGAAACTTACATGTGATTGAATAAGTTTTTGGTAAATAATTAAAATTGTACTTTGATTAAAAGTAAAGACTTTAACACGAATTAATCACTCTCGCCGAAGGTGGACCAGCACGGTGGTTTGGTAGTTTTGCTTTGTGGTTTTTGGTAGTTTTGCTTTGTGATAACATGTTACTGTGTCTGAACACGCCGTGTGATTTTTTATTTTTGCAGGGATTGTGGCAAACAAGTGTACATAGGTGAGGTTTCCATTAGAGGATTTGTTTTAGAGCTTCACCTTTCTTCATCATCGACAAGGGGCTAGAGGCGACGGAGGAGACTGGAGGAAGAGAGGGAGGGGTTGGTGAGGCGCACGTGGGGAGCGGCGTCGTTGTTGGTGACAATGTGGCATCGCCGTAGAGGTTGATGCTGTCAAGGTCGAGATTGGGGGGCTGCGTGGAGAAAAAAGACGGCTGGACGAGGATGATTACGGAACAGAGCATAAAGAGGGAGAATGCAACCATGCTGCTACGTTTTTTCAGTGGGACAATGATTCTCTTTATGTCTCCCTCTTTTCCTTCAATCTTTTATTCTTCAACGCATGTTTCTATTTTTGGTTTCAACAGCTCAAAACTGCTGCTTCTTTTACTGCCCACGTCTCCACCGCTCAATCCACCCTTTTATTCATACAATTTTTTATTATTATTTTTGTTTCAGGGTTTATGATTGAGCTGCGGATATCAATTTCAACGTTAGCGATTACGACGAGGATATAAAGCAGGTTGAGTTTGAATAGTGAAGTGGTTTTAGTGGTGGTTGAATGTATTATGTTATATATAATATATTGCCATTGATAGAGCTAAATATAACTAGAGGAAAAAGATAAAGTATGATAGCTCCAAAATTTAAATGGTGGTTGAATGTGGACATAGACTATTTGAAAGCATTCTTTCCTCGGCTGAAATATGTAGAAATTAAACAAATCGCATGTGACAAAATCACAGTGTTATGGGCACCTGTAGAAGAACACACTCGTGGAGGTGTTAGAAGAAGTGCCATGATTGAAGAAAAAGGCCAGAGATTTATGAATACATGGGGGTACTTGGCTTCAACATTAGATCCTTATGCTCCTCTTCTTACATGTACGTTTCATCCAGACTCCCAACACTTTGATACAGATTGCCTAAGCTGCCAATCATTTGATTCTTGTTGAGAATCCTTATGACAGTACCGAAGGGCAAGGAAAGCAAGGTAAAGAGAGAGTCTACTACTGCTTTTGATGTTTCTGCGAAAAGAACTATCTCACGCTTTGAGTCTATAAACAATTTCAAAGTCTATTTGGTGGAAGAAGATGTTATATTCTCTCTTATTATCTCTTAACCTATATTAGTACATTCTTTCCTTTCATATCAGTAGCTAACTGCTTTTTATACTTTAATAAGTTACAAACAGATTCTTTTATCTTTTCACTTTTTTGTTTGTATAGAATTCTATATATAATTTTGTTTCTATTCTTTTCTCTTTCAAGTTCAACAATAAGATTTACATGTTTGACAATTAACTCTTATGAACTCATTATATTAATTGCCTCAACATTTTTCTTTTGTACCTATAGCCTCTACTTGTATAATATAAGATAGTGTGTATGTCTTGAAATCTATTTAAAACAGAGGGGACAATGGAGATATTGTTTTGTGTGTGAATGGTAAGTTTGCATGTATTTACTCCAATTATGTTATTTATCTAATTTAGTTATTTGCATTTGTTTTTGTACTCTACCTACTTGTTTTTATGTTATTTTATCTACCTACTTGTATTTTGTTTTTGTCTTTTAACTCTTTTACTTTGATTATCATATCAGATGTGCACAGAGTTAGCTGTTAGATTTTTTTTTTTCAAATTATGGATATTTAATTAATTTGCTAATAAAAAATGATGAATTGGGTTCGAACTCAAGACCTATTTGACAGTATGCAAATGCTCTACCACTTAGCCAATCACCATATGTTTTAATTACATCATTGATTTCTATATATGGTTCCAATAATTTCTATAGACAAATACGCTTCCACTAAGATAAAGAGTATGAAATGTTAATAAATGCACTAGTTTCTATATATAGTCTAGAATATTTTTTTTTAATATATATTTAAGTTACATACGAAAAATTCGTATGTAAGTTATCTATGAAAACTTTCGTAGGTAACTTATCTACAAAGATTTTCGTAGATAATTTATATACAAAAATTTTCATAGGTAATTGAAGTTTTTTCTTACGACTAGCTTCGTAGATAATTTTCGTAGATAAAATTATCTACGAATACATATTTCGTAGATAAAGTTACCTACCAGCTGAATACCTACGAAATCTGTTTCGTAGATAATTCGTAGATAACATCAAGTTACCTACGAAAATTGTCTATTATCTACGAATTCTAAGCGTAGATAATAAGCATATTTCTTGTAGTGTTATGCTATCTTCCAATCATACCTCGATTTAAGCGTTTATTTGCCAATGTTGATGATGTTAAAAACCTTTAGTGGCATGCAAATGGAAGAAAAAGTGATGGATTCTTACGACATGCAGCTGATTCACCCCAATGGAAGAAAATAGATACTCTATACCCACAAATTGGGAGTGATCCAAGATATTTGAGGCTTGGTCTTGCAACTGATGGCATGAACCCTTATGGTAATTTAAGTAGCAAGCATAGTTCATGGCGAGTTTTGATGATCATTTATAACTTGCCTTATTGGTTGGTTATGAAGAGAAAATACATGATGTTATCTATGATAATATTTGGACCAAAGCAACCTGGAAATGATATTGATGTTTATCTAACTCCGTTGATAGAGGATTTGAGATTATTATGGGATAAAGGAGTTGAGGTTTTTGATGCATATGGAAAAATGAATTTTAATTTGCGAGCCTTATTATTTTGCACCATTAATGACTTTCCAGCTTATGGAAATTTGAGCGGTTATAGTGTGAAAGGACATTTTGGTTGTCCAATATACGAAGAAAACACAAGTTATCATCAACTAAAACATGGGAGGAAGACTTGTTACATTGGCAATCGAAGATTTTTGAGACGTAATCACCCATATCGTCGATTGAAAAAGGCTTTCAATGGATGTCAGGAGGAAAAAATCCAACCGCCACCTTTAACTCGAGAACAAGTTTACGATCGTGTGTTTCAAGTAAATGCCATTTTTAGGAAAAGACAAAAGAAAGTTGTTGGCATAAGAATTTGGAAAGAAAAAAATCAATATTCTTTGATCTCCCATATTGGGCCAAATTAGATTTCAGGCATTGCATAGATGTCATGCATGTGGAGAAGAATGTTTGTGATAGTATAATTGGAACATTGCTAAACATCAAAGGGAAAACAAATGACAATATTAATTCTCGTAAATATCTAGTTGAGATGGGTCTTCGTTTGGAGTTACAACTAGAAGCGCACAGTAAACGAACATATTTACCTCCTTCTTGTCATACTCTGTCTAGACTTGAGAAAAGAAGCTTTTGTGATAGTCTACATGGAATGAAAGTACCATTAGGACAATCTTCAAATATTGGAAGTCCTGTGTCAATGGAAGATTTGAAACTTGTTGGTTTAAAATCTCATGATTGTCATGTTCTCATCCAACAACTTCTCCCAATGGCTATTCGTGGCATCTTACCTAAAATTGTTAGACATGTTATCACTCGACTTTGCATGCTTTTTAATAGTATTTGTCAGAAAGTAATTGAGCCCACCATATTGGATGACTTGGAAAATGAAGCTATTGTTATCTTGTGTCAATTGGAGATGTATTTTCCTCCTTCAATTTTTGACATCATGGTCCATTTAATAGTTCATTTAGCAATGAAAATTAGAATATGTGGACCAGTGTTTTTAAGATCGATGTACCTAGTTAAGAGATATATGAAAATATTGAAGGGGTTTGTGAAAAATCAATATCGTCCAAAAGCATCAATTATTGAGAGATATATAGCTGAGGAAGCAATTAAGTTTTGTACAGATTATATGTTAGAAACAGAGGTTGTTGGCATTCCACAGTCTAGACATGAAGGAAGGAATGAAGGTAAAGACACATGTGGTGTAAGGGTGGTTCGAAAAGATCAATGTGAGGTTCTCCATGCTCATTTGTACGTATTGAATAACACTGATGTCGTTATTCCTTACATAGAGGAACACAAAAAATTGGTGAAATCTTTAAATCCTTGGGCAAATGAAAAATGGTTGTTGATTGAACATAATAGGACATTTCTGAAGTGGTTTAGAGAAAAAAATTGTGGAGTTAGATTTTGAGATTGAGGAATTTAAGTGGTTAGCACGAGGACCTAACTTTGATGTTATAACATGGACAACATATGACATTAACATGTTCTCTTTTTATTCAAAGGAGGAAGATGACAAAAGTACTATGTAAAATAGCGGTGTGACCCTCGAAGCAGAATCTGTGCACTTTGCTAGTTCAAAAGATAATAATCATATTATGGTTTTTATAAGTTACTTTGGGGTCATTCAAGAGATGTGGGAGGTTGATTATGTCAAATTCAGAGTGCCTGTATTTAAGTGCAAATGGGTTAATAACAATACAAGAGTGCATGTTGATGAATTGGGATTAACTTTGGTTGATCTTAATAAGGTGGCTTATATGGTAGACCCTTTTAACATGGCATACCAAGCAAAACAAGTGTTTTATGTTAAAGATCCTTGAAAAGAGAGGTGGTCAATTGTTCTTAAAGAAAGGATGCACTCAGATACTCATGATCGTGATCACTTAAGTCTCAATCTTATAGATAGTCCTTCAATCTTAAGGCGAATACCTCCTTTGATTGAGGATGTTCATAATGATGAAGTAAATGTTATGCATAATGATCATAATGAAGGTATATGGGAGAACATTCTCAAACTTCCATTATAGGTGAAATTTCATGTTATTTTTTTTATTATTCATTTAGTTTTAAATCATTAATTATCTAACATGTTTTAATTTTTACAGGTTTCATGGAAGGTTCATCCAAGAAGAAGACTAGAGCAGCTACGTGTCTACAAAAGCAAGCTCTAAACCAATTGATTAAGGCTAAGACACATGTGGACATAAACCCTCAAACAACCAGACATATGGGCCAACCCGTAATAATTTTTCTAGCTATTTGGGAGTGTTAGAACGAACAATCCATTTGGAACCAGATTGGGATCATGTGTCAGAAGTTGATACAAACATGATTTGCCAGGATACAAACTTATGAATATTTACTACTTATTTCTATTATCAACTTATGAATATTTACTAACTATGAATAGGAAAACTATGAATTCGACACTTTTGATTTCATACAGAAGAGGATAATGTCGTCAGTAGCTACAAAATGGAGAGCATTCAAGACGATGTTATCAAGCTTCTATGTATTTGGGAAATACAAAGAAAAGCATCCTTGTTAGATGTATGGCATAGACGAGCAAACATTGGAAGCATTTGTTCAAAGTCGACTGGATCCCTCTTGGGAGGTATATTTCTCTCTATATATTATCGTTTAAATATTAATTATATGTAATCTGATTAACCATTTATATATATTACTACTTTAATATGAAAAGAGAAAGAAAGCACAAGCTATACAAAGAAAAAATGAAACACCACACATGCTTTCTCGTGGAGGATATGATTTGTTGGAGCAGAGAATAATGGAAGAAAAGCTAAAACAACAAATGGACTCAACAGATTCAAATGAAGGACCTCTAAATCCTCCATCCCCTGCTAGCCGGCATGAGAAATGGAAGTTGGCTCGTACTAAACTAGGAGGGAAAATGACATCTAAGAAATCATGTTATTGCTGAAAGAATTGTAAGTTATTAACATTTTCTCCCTTAACTAGTTATTCAATTTGTCGTATGAGTAACATGATTGACTTGTAGAGCATAATTCAACATTGTTTTTACAGGATTCTCTTGTAGAGCAAAGTACACAAGGAAGTTTTGTTCCCCAGGGTCGTCAAGACATATTGACCACTACTTTAGGTACTAAAGCGAACCTTGGTCGTGTACATACTGTTGGTTATGGTGTAGGTGTGAGACAATACTTTGGAAGTTATCAGCAGTAAAACACCACACAAACAGCTCCTATCACACCTGAGATGATGGAACAATTAACTCAGACGATAAAGGCACAAGTAGTTGATGAATTAAGGCGTGAATTTGACCAACGATGGGAGTCCATGTCTCAGCAACATAATGTGGAACAAGAAGACGATAAAGAGGAGGTCATAGAGATAGAACGCTCGTACAAGTGTAGGTTGTATGTTGGAGAGGTCCCTCCTCGTTTAGTTGCCATTGGGAGATTGTATCCAGGGGGATCAACCATGCACACTATGAAAATGTCGGATGATTTGGCTAGAGTGGTAGTTGAAGATATTAAAGATGCCACAAGTGCAATTCCAGTGCCCACAGAGGAGGTAAAACTAGTGGGAGAGGCACTAGGAACATTCATCTCATGGCCTAAACAATTAGTTAAGGTTGTTGCAACAAAGAAGAAGGTATCTTATTTTTCTTATCAACGAAACAATTCATAATTTAACACAAACTTTCTATTTTATTTCGTAGGTTCATAATGGGAAAAAGTCCCTAGTTGCATGTGCTTTTAGCCCTAAGGCCCATTCCCAGCCCAAACCCAAGCAAAATTTTAGTCCAATTCATGACCTTCGTAGGGTAGTCGGAGATCTTTTTCAATCACCACTTGTCATTCCTTGGGATAAAACAATGTTCGGTGTTGATAATAGTGATCTACCACTATATTTTCACATAAGCATGTGTATGAAATCATACAAGGGAGTCAGATGCTGAACATTGCAGTTATTCAACTATGGATTCTGTAAGTACACTTTATGTTATAATATGAATAAATGAAATCAATGTCTCTAAAGTTTAAGGTTTAAATGCAGGTATGTAAATGAATATGTTGCCAAAAGGGGGGATGTTGAAGTGTATGGTTTCCTTGAGACTCAGCATATACAAAAGTCTGGAAATAAACATATGGAATGTCAGACATACATTCAAATCTGGATGGGGAAATCAAAGAAAGGAATATATATATAGCACCTTATATTAATGCGTAAGTTCAACTTAGACACTTAACCTATTAATTAACTAATTGAAATCACTAATTAAATTTCTTGTTTAGGTCTCATTGGCAATTGGTGATTATTTGTCCATTGGAGAATACTGTAGTTTGGTTATGCTCATTGCACAAGACCATGCCCTCAACCATGAAAAATATTGTACAAAGGTATGTGTACAAAAAACTCAGATTTCCAATATTGTCATTCTTCTCTGGAAAGCTCTCTCGTTTTTGAAGATCTTGGTTGATCTTGGAGGCATTTTGGCTTGTGAGTAGCTTGAAGAACACATGTATGGTTGGCTAGGGATAACCACCATCAGGTTTGGATGTTCTTGTGCCTCTGGTTGGTTTGCTTGATGTGATTTCAGGTATGTAAGTGTGATTCTTGTAGGGTGTGTGTCTAGATTTTTGTGTGAGTCAAAAATCTTATGAGCTTTGTTGTTCAAAAGTGTAACCTTGGTGTGTGATTTGTAAAACTTTTGAATGTAGTGGAAACCAGGCTCAAGTTGTCCTGGTAAACTGGATATAGCTTTGTGATTGAGCAAACTAGTATAAAAATAGTTGTGTATTTCTCTTTCCCTCATCTAACTCTCTTTGAAACTTTTTAAAGACTCAAGAAAACCAAGCAATTTATCCTTTGGTGTGATTTAAAGCGTTCTTGTGTAATCTTGGGCTTTATACTTGTTATAAATACTGTTTGGAACAAGTCTTGTATGTAAAAGATTGTTATTTGAGTTGAATTTGCGAATTCTGCATTCTGCATAAATCTCCAGTATTTTAGCCAACTGATTTGTCTTTTTAATCCACTGTTTCATAGCTCTAAGAACAATTTAGTCTGCTAATTTATATTTTAATCGGCTGAAAGTGTACTGGTCTGCTGCATTTTCATCCTAACTTTCCACTCCATTAGATTCAATTGAAAAGAGGTTTAAGCTTTCGAAAAAGTTTTATACAGCCAATTCAACCCCCCTCCCCTTCTCAGCTAAAATCACCATTTCAAAACTAACATTTATGATTAGATGTGTTTATGACTTAGGAAATATTTTGGTCAAATCCATTGTTGGATTTGAATTGATGTTTAATTCTATACTGTATAAACTGCTTGTGTTGTCTAATTCTGGTTTTGAATGCAACAGGTTTTGGTTAGCTGCAAATATGGAATGAACTTTAAAAAAAAAAATTGGCAATATTATATTGGTTGTAACCTTAACCGATCTAATATGTGCTTTATTAGATCGGTTAACGTTACAACCGATCTAATATTGCCGGTTTCTTCAAGTGATCTTAGTTATATTAGATCGGTTTTGTCGTTAACCGATCTAATATAACTTATCTGATGTTTCTCTATGTTGGCATCATTAGATCGGTTATCTGAAACCAATTTAATATGTAAATATTAGATCGGTTTCTTACAACCGATCTAATAAGTGGACGACATATTACATCGGTTAATATTAGATTGGTTCCAAAACCGATCTAATACACGCTTCAGAACCGATTTAATATAACCTTTTTGCACTAGTGACAATTTTTGTTTTCAAGTGGAAATTCGGTCAATTCGGATCCTAGGACCGAATTCCAACCTTGTTTTTGTCAATTTTTTTTTCTTTCCTTAGTTAGAATTGGGTTCCCAAGAACCCGAGTTCTGAACTGGATTTTTAATTTCTTTTCGTTTTTTAAATTTAAAAATAAATTAGATTTAAGAGTTATTTTTTTTCATTTTTGTAAAAAAATGTTTAATTATAGGTTAAATTTATTTTTTTACAAATAGATTTAGTATTGTCTTTTTAGTTATTTTAGGTGTTATTTGAAAAAATAAAAAAAATAAATGTTATTTTATTTTCTTTTTGAATTTGTTGAGTTAAAAATAGATATAGTATTGTGCATTAAGTTATTTTAGGTATAATTTGAAAATATAAAAGTAAATTTAATTTCTTTATTTTTTACTTTGTTGATTAATTTTTTTTATAATAGTGATTTTGGAAAAAAAAATTATAAATTATAATAGAGGTAACTAAAGTAAAAACAATTAAAGTATAATGTTTGAGGTGGTGTTGTACTATTTTTTTTTCTGTTTATCTAATATTTAAAATTAAAAAAAATGTGGAAGTATAAATTTATTTTTTTTATATTTTTTTACTTTGATTTCTTTATAAGAATTTTATTCATAAAGTGTTTATTTTTTCAAACAAATAACTAATGTAAAATTTATTGTTATTTGGTGAAATAAAATAGTAGCTATTAATTTTAAATATAAAGTAAGAATTTCTTTTTTTTAAATATCCTAATAGATATTTTTAAATTAGATGTATAGGACTTGATATCCTAATAAAGGTGATACATCTTTTCATAGTGGCAGAGTGCATCTTATTCCATTATTATATACTGTGAATCTGAGCATGCATTGTAAGACTACTTACCTTTGATAATTCAAGCTAGTAAAAAGCTTGGCACGGTATCCCAATAAAGCTGATACATCTTGTCATAGTTTCAGCTTGCATGTCATATCATTAATGATTGCACTGTGTATGACCATGTGTTCACATATTTGTCACCTTTTCAAGTGGTCAAATTATGTATATTTATTGGCACACTATCCCAATATCATTGACAAGTCTTGTTGTAATTTCTAGGTGCATGTGAGGCCATGTATTCAAAATATGCATCACCTTTTGTAGTGGTGAAATTAAATATCTTCCTTGGCACGTTATCCCAATTGATGTATCTGTCAACTTTTACAGGGGTGAAATAATAAATCAGCCTTAGCACAACCCAATAAAGTTCACAAGTCTTGTCATAATGACAGGGTGCAAATGAGGCCATATATTTGAAATATCCTGCAGCTTGTACAATGGTGAAATTAAGTATCTTCCTTGGCATGCTATCCAGCTGAAGGAAGTTAGTTTTATATATGGTTGTGGTTCCTTAGTTTGAAAGTTGTGGAGTGTTATAGTACAATAAGTAAAAATGGTTTTCTGCACATCTCCCTATATAACACAGCCAAACACGTTGAACTCCAACTATATCTCCTGGTTCTTCGAAGATTAGTCAAATAGTTCAAGTACATTAAATGTACTTTATTCCCAATCTTACTAGGCATTAATACCCCTCTAATAAGTCCTAATATATAAGCTCTGGCATGTGCATGAATGACCTCAATATTAGAATTTTCATCTATAGGCATCAAATTGTCCCTTAACCATTTTAGTTCGATCATAGAACCGACAATGGATTTCCCCTTAACCGGTATTATACCTAACAAGGTATCACACAGCTCGTCCGAATCCAACATAGTTGGACCAATGATAGGGGGTCCATTTACACAAAGCCCCAAATGGAGTGACACATCTTGCAAGCTTATGGTGCATTCTCTAGTCGGCAAATGAAATGTGTGTGTTTTAAGCCTCAACCTTTCTACCAAGGCAGTCACTAAACCATGGTCAACCTTTAGATGTCTCAATTTAGCGACACCGCCAAACCCTGCATCTTGTAGTACATGCACAATACTTGGATGTGGTTCAGGCATGGAGTGACAGTAAGATGACACAATGCACCCTTCCGCATTCTACAAAAACCAAGTAACACATGTGATTATACAAAAAAATTAGATGTGTTAATAATAAATGAAGTTCACATACTCGAGAAGCAATGTTGCAACCATGTGCTCTTGTTGTCTCCATGGCAACATTTTGTTTATTTCTATCTAGGTTTGTGTCAATACCAACAATTTAAAACAACAACTTTTAACATTTATAGACGATACAAGACTTAATTAGGGAAATGTTAGCCGTTGGATTATTGAAACAAATGACATCCTTTAGATTAAGGTTGGTGCATTGTCATGTTAGGGGTGATTAATGTGAATCTGTCTACCGGCAGTTTGGGTAGTCATTCATGTGCAAAGATCTTTTCAGATCGATGGTGACTAAAGCTTGTATGATGGTGACTAAACAGTGCAACAAAATAGTTTTTGGAAATAGTCTTCACAAAAAAAAAAAAAAAACAACAACACCCATACTAATTTGGAGACCAATGTCCAAATAAGTGGAGAGTTGGGTTAAGGTTTTTGTACACGTTGTCCACAATTTGCAAATTATGAATGTTCATGTTCTTTGTACCCAATATGGACTAAAAAATGTAATAGGGGTCTTTATGAACAAAAATAAAGTCAATTGGTATTAGTCTTAACGAAAAATATATGGCACCACCACTGACTCATATGTTGGGAGCCATGTGGAAATACGTGGGAAGTTTTGTTGGATTTTTTGTAGAAATTGTGGACACTTTTGTAACTTATAGTCAAGATGTTTTATGTTGACAATATGGATAAAAGATTACATTGCATCATTATCAACAAAAAAATACTTCATTGGAGTCCATAGTAACGAACATGTGGGGAGCAATATGCAAATAAGTGGGGAGTTGCAATGGAGTTTTTGGCCACAAAACAAGTACTTAGTGGTAAAAAAAAGGCAGAAAAATGAAGTCAAGATTTGAGCTTTTTGGCTTTTATTTGTTGTCTTAATGATTTCATAGAAATCATATATAAACTCAATTCTATAGTATTTCATGCAATAAATCCAATGACATAAGTTTCGAATACAAAAAAAAAAAATATTCAAGTTCAGATAAAGTGCCCACAAAACAAGTACTTAGTAGTTTAAAAGGCTGAAAAATGAAGTCAAGATCATGACTTTTGAGATTTTATTTGTTGTCTTATTGATTTGATAAAAATGTTATATAAACTCAATTCTATAGTATTTCATGCAATAAAGCCAATGGCATAAGTTTCGAAGACTAAAAAAAATTATTTAGGTGCATATAAATTGCCCACAAAACATGTACTTAGTAGTAAAAAAGGCTGAAAAATGAAGTCAAGATCATGACTTTTTGGATTTTATTTGTTGTCTTAATGATTTCATACAAATCATATATGAACTTAATTCCATAGTATTTCATGCAGTCAAGCCAATGGCATAAGTTTCAGAGACTACAAAAATTATTCAGGTGCAGATAAAGTGCCGACATAACAATTTATTTACATTGCACACACTTAACTCATTGATGGAAATTTACTAATAATCATAAATTAAAGTAAACAACTTATTTAAACTTCCCTAAACACATCAAGAACTAAGGTTTAGTGGGTAGTGGTGCCTTTAATTTAAACCTAATATATCACATGCCACATAATTAAAGCTACTAGACATAAATGACAATGACTGAAGCCTACTAGTCATGGGCAGTGGTGCCTTTAATTTGAACCTAACATATCACATGCCACATAATTAAAGTTTCTAGACATAATGACAATGACTAAAGTCTGCTAGTAATGGGAAGTGGTGCCTTTAATTTGAACCTAACATATCACATGCCACATAATTAAAGCTGCTAGACACAATGACAATGACTAAAGCCTGCTAGTGTAAGGGGTAGTGGTGCCTTTAATTTTAACCTAACATATCACATGGCACATAATTGAAGTTGGTAGTCAAAATCACAATGACTAAAGCACAGACCACTAAGAAAAGATTATGGATTCTTTTGCAAAGTGGATCTAAATCTTGTGCGTTCACTTATTAACCTTTGAATATGAACCCTTAACTTAAACAAACAAACATTGTCATTGATGTATCCCACGCTGAGTCATTCAGCCTATAAATAATGGCCTTCAATAATTGCTTGATCAATCTAATCAAGTCAGTGACATATCACTCTTACTCCCATAACATCTACAACATTCACTATGTTGGTGTACTTGAATGGCAACATCTATGTTGAAGATTACTATTCCGATAAATACATTACCTCGAACACGGCATGGATGACCATAACAAATACTATGAGTTTGTCCCAACTTAAGCAGGCAATCCTGAACCACTTCAATGGTTCGAAGTTACACAAATACAAAGTAGACTTACGTTATAGGTTACCAATCTTCATATGCTGCGACATTACACATTAACGATCTTGTATGATGTGTGGGGATGACGACGTTGAATCCATTTTTTATATGGGAATGACAAGAGCATGTCATCTTCCAGTTGATATAATGACATTTATTACAACAAGGCATTTGAACACAACCCCTGATGATGTTTATTTTGAATTTTCCAATAATTTCAACATGTCCCTCAACTTAGATTGAGGTTTATATTTTCTTCTTTAAAGTATGTATTTTTATTTATGAACTTCTGCTTCATCGATGTGTATGCATATTTTAATTTGAATGCAATTTAATTTGTTTAACGGGGGGTGGTTAAATGGTAATGTTCATTTCGAGATACATAGACATGTAAGATTTTATTCATCTAACATGAAAACCTAACATGTACCTGTACTAACATGATCACCTAAAATGTAGTCAAGTCACATGGGTTCATAAGAGATCTTGTCATTCAAATGGGTACATAAGAGGTCGTGTCAATGACATGGGTACATAATAAGTCGTGCAAGTCACATGGGTACATTAGAGGTTGTGCCACTCACATGGGCATATTATAAAAAACCACCTTTACCATCACATTCCAAACTCACAAATTCAATTTTGAAATTTCTCCTTACTCTGAAAACTCAATTCGAAAGTTATGTTCAACTACAAGCCCAAATGGAAGAAACAATATTTGTTTGCGTGTACAACGATGGAGAAATTGCCAGTGACTCTCAAACTCGTGTCTCCTTTGCATCTGTCAAGACAATCATGATCCGCATCCATAGAGGTTTTGGGTTGTCCAAACTTATTCACATAATAATGGACAAGGCAAACAAAGATGGAAAGGATTGAGTTCCATTGATACACCTCAAGTTTCTTACTCAAGTGTGTGGTCAACATGTCACGTACACAACCACTCAAATTCAAGATGATGGCGACTTGGATGGGACTTTCGACATTATACAAGCCACCCCAACTGGTACTTCTATTGAACTTTGCACCACCTATAACTCAGGTACCATACCTTCATAACCAAATTATTTAACACATTTTCATGCACATGATCCACAACCAAACACCCAAGCCACACAAGAAGCATTTGACCTTAACACTACCTATCTAGGGGAATGGGGGCATGATATGTTATCATATACCGAACTACTAACCAGTCTGTCTACCTCAAATATTTTTCAATCACTCGTATATCATAACACCCAAACATTCTCTCCTACAACTAATGTAGAAGTTGAAAATCTAAGTCTACCTACAGCGTCCTTAGACCCGTTTAGTGAGGATGAGGATAAAACACTATTTGATCAACCTGATGACCATGACCAAAACTTAGATGTCCACCCCTTACAACAACAACAACCTCATACACATGTCTCCTATAACCCACCATAACACTTCGAATTATATGAAGAATACAACCTGACCCCACACTAGGAATTCCCAAACTCATATGACCACCACAGAATATTGCGTGACAACTTTGAGCATGATGTTGGTACCCTGACCCAAGGAATGAAGTTTCAAACAAAGGAACAACTTCTATATGCTTTAAACAAGTACCACATTACAAACCATTGCACCTACAAAACCATACGCTAAAACACAACAAGGTTGAGCGTGCAATGTGTACAACAGGTGTGTCCTTGGAAATGTGAGGCAATATTACGTATAAGGGACCAAGTGTGGGAAATCAGAAAGGTTAGAGGTGTGCACACATGTGCCACACAACTCATAACGCAAGACCACAGGCACTTGGGCTCAAGAATAATATCTCAACATGTAAGACAAATGGTGGAGTCAGACCCATCCATACCAATTGAACCAATAATTTCTTCCATCCAGACCTTTATAGGGTATAACACAACCTATAGAAAGGCATGGTTGGCGAAATAGCAAGTAATTGAAAATGTGTACGGAAATAGGGAATAGTCTTACAACCGATTATTGTTCCTACTACAAGCCATGCAAACTTATTTTCCTCGGATTTGTATACAAGTTGAAAACTAGTCCAATTACAAATGGGGAGGAGGTCCTACAAAACCAACAACACTTTCGAAGAGAGTTCTAGAAATTCAAACCATGCATTGATGGCTTTCCATTTTGCAAACCAATAGTGCAAGTGGATGGAACCTTCCTTTACGGAAGGTATAGGGGCACTCTTCTAGTAGTTGTTGCACAAGATGGCAGAAATAACATTTCCCCATTGCATTTGCTATAGTAGAGGGTGAAACGGTTGAAACTTGATTTTTTTCTGTAAAAATCTAAGGAGGCACGTTACGCCTCAATAAATTTATGATTAATTTTAGACCGCTACAACTCAATCAGTCCAGCATTCAACAGACCTAATAGTAGCTGGACTGAAGGGGACTGCGTGTAGGTGTTTTGTATTTGACACATTGCAAAAAATTTTACAAAAAGATTTAAGAATACAACTCTAAAAAAAGGACCTCGTCAACATGGGTAAGTTATTACATGTAAAAATATATCTTTTTCATTTTTTTGGCTGTTAATTATTCACCCCCACTTTTAGAAAATAATTTGTTCTTATAATTATATTTGTAGCGTATGCATTGACGGAGCCACGCTACAATTACTACTACAACATCATTAGAGAAGACAACCCAAAAGTAGCAGCTTGGAAAGACGAAATTCCAAGGGAGCAGTAGTGTCTTGCATTTGACCAAGGAAGAAGATGGGGTCACATAACAACAAATCTGGTTGAAGCAATAAATTCTATCTTGAAGAAGACAAGGAATTTGTCAATTTCTTCCATAGTATTAGCCACAAACAATAGGTGCAACACATACTTCACAAAAAGAGGTAGGTAAATAACTACAATGGTGAGTGTTGGTCATGTGTACTCTGAATATGTCACCAACTTCCTACAAGATGCAAACTCCAAGTCAAACACACACCAGGTAAATGAATTTGATAGAAATACCACAAGATTCAGAGTGAAGGAGATGGTGAATCCCAGAGAAGTATGTCCTGCAGGAAAATTTGTAGTCATATTAAATGAAAGGTGGTGCAATTGTGGAAATTTTCAAAAAATTCATCTACCAAGTTCACATGTTATTGCAGCTTGCAAGCATGCTTATCACGACTTCAGTATGTTCATAAGTCCCCATTATACGCTAGATGTTGTCATGAAAGTATATGACAATTTGTTTTGCGAGTTAAGACATGAAGAACATTGGCCACCATACCAAGGGCCATAGGTTTGGCCTCATCCTGCACAAAAAAGGAGCGAGATGGGTTGTCCTAAATCAAGTACAATTAGGACTGAGATGGACATTAGGGGAGGAAGACAATCAAGAAAGTGTTCCTATTGTAGAAGTAAAGGACACAGAAGAAATCATTGTCCAAACAACCTTGCACTTAGATAATCCACATCGAACCACTTACTTTATGCTGCACTTTTAATTGTGTTCAATAAATTTATACTTGATTCAATTCAACCGTACATCTTTTGTTATTATCTTTTATTGTTACTTATTTTACATAAACAAAAAACAAATAACAAAATTATTTAAAATACAATTATGAAATGGTTTTAAATTATTTTAGTTATTTCCTTCATTTTTAAATTATTTTTTACAAATTTGCATTATTTATAATATACAATTTTTAAAAATTATCCAAAATTAAAAGAAAACTATAATTTCAATATTTATAAACATCTATTAAAAATAATTAATACTACACAAATTATGAAAATTTTAAATTAAATTGACTTTTATATTTCCAAATTACACCTAAAATAACTTACCATGCAATACTAAATCTATTTTTAACTCAACAAATTCAAAAAGAAAATAAAATAACATTTATTTTTTTATTTTTCCAAATAACAGCTAAAATAACTAAAAGCATCATACTAAATTTATTTTTAAAATATTTTTAACCTCTAATTCAACATGTTTTGAAAAAATAGAAACAAAACAATAACACCTAAAACTATATTTTAAAAGAATTTCAAAAATTCTAATTCTAATTCATTTAAAAAAAACCAATTCCGAATTCGAGTCCTTAGAGACCGAATTCTGATTGGGAAGTAAAAAAAATGCAACATGGTTGTCTGGAATTCGGGTCCCTGGTACCGAATTTCCAAAGTTAAACACAAAGTATGCTATTTGTTTAAAATTTGTGTGTAGTGTGTTATGTGAGTGAAAATAAAGGGAAGCCATGCTATGTGGGTAAAAGAATCCGCATACATGATGACCCAAGGAGAGGAAGAAAGAGAAAAATGTAAAGAAAATACAAGCCCTGCCTACACCAACTTCATACCACCAACCACTAGGCTACACGATTGAATCCGATATCATGTGCACCGTAAACTTAAAGAGTAATGATAGGTTAACAAAGTTTTTGACAAAGGTTCCTATTCAGGTAAAAAAAATTATTATTTTATTTTAATTAAAAAATAAAAATTTAATATGTTTTAATTCTATTTTTAGAAACTTTGTTAAATTTGTCAAAAGTTCTTTTGTCAAGAGGTAATTTTCCAAACTTAAAATACAACATGCTACGTGAGCCATAAAAAAATGTAACTAAATCAATTAAACAATTTTTGTGTCTATTAATATTGGAACATGTGATCACTATACCAAGAAGAGCTCCCACTAAAACTTTGCACCCTTGATGATGTGATCCCAACAAGGCTTATAGCTTGGGCAACACCTAGGCTTAAATCATGCTCAAGGCCCAATCCATGGCCATCATGCACCTTCAAGCCCAAACCCATCAAGAGGCCTAATAACAAGGGGCATGCTCAAAAAGATCAAATTGGGCTTCATCCAAGATGGCCCAAACCCACATGGGCTTCTAACACTCTTCACATGGGCCAAAGAAGATGTGAAGATTTGAAGAGGTGTATGGAAGAGCAATAGAATAGCAATAAGATTGGCCCATTGTTTAGGCCTTGCTTTCTAGAATAATAAGTCAAACAATGTGTAGATGAATTGATAAAATTGGGCTTGACTAAGCCCAATAGGAGATTTGGCCATGAGTTATTAAAAGAGCCAAGGTGGACTAAGTGGAAGTCAACACTTCTTCCTACACCTAATGGATCCAAAGCATCCAAGGGTTATGAGTGCTTCCTCCTTTTCCAAGGCATCAATGGCCAAGATCAAGCCTTCTTCTCCAAGCTAGCATCAAAAGCCAAGATGCTTTCTCCTTCTCATCCAAGGGTCAAGATTCCTCATGTGTAATGGCTTGAGTATAAAAGCCTTAATTTTTCAGCATTGTACTCACTCTTGAATTTTTGTGAAATAGACACTTTGAGTTGAGAACACTCCTCATTATTGCCACTTGAGAGTCATATTTTAGAGAGCTTACTCTCTTTACCTCTAGCCCCCTTCCTAGGCTAGAACCACCTCTAAATAATTCATTCTTTCACCTATCCATTGCAAGCAAGAGCCTACAAACTTGCCTTCCACTCTTCCATGCTTCCTCCATCATTTCCGCTGCACTTAGAGCTTCATGTCTCCACCAAGCACCACCTCAAAATCTTTTCTCATTAAACATCAACCACTTTCTACATTACTTGTATAAGCTAATCTTTCCCAGGTCTTATAAGTACTATAATTAAGTTGTTTATTTGATTCGGTAGGATACCAATTACTTGTGTTTATGTTTCTTTTACCAGTCCTGCTTATTGAGTTGAATGTATGTCAAGTATTAAATGTTTGTAGGTTATTGGTAAAGGGTGTGATACTGATGCTAGAATTTTGAAAAATATAATTAGCTTACCCTTTCCTTTTTGTGTTGGTTGTTATGTTTTCTTTTGGAATGATCATTGTTATAGCACGAGTAGAAGAGGTTGCAAGTGGTAGTGAGAGTAGACAATAATGGTGTAGATCACATGTGGGAGTCTTAAAGGATAGCTTTTGTGCATGCATGGATATGTTGTGTTGTGTGCAATCATACTCCTTTTAGTTTTGAATTATGTAGAAACTAATTTTTTATTATAAACTTTGCAAAATGGACTGCAATTACGTGTTGAGTAGATTTAAGCATGTTTCATGCTTGCTTGGTCAATTTTGCTTAATATCTATTATGTATGCAACCTATAAATAGATTTTCTCTCTATTTTTGAAGTGTTACAAGTACCATTAAAAGTTATGATTAAATATTATTAAATATATACATAATTTAGGGACGAGATGTACAAATATATTTTACTTTATGAATTTCAAAATATCTCCTAAAAGAAAGAAAAAAAACAAAATTGCAACTTTATCCACTCAAGTCATCAATCACGGAACTTGGACAAAAGTTCTAGGGGAACAAATTATACTTTTTATATATAAATTATTTGTTCTAATTAAATCAAAGTTTTCGTTTCCTGTTATCATTTTCTCTACTGAAAACAAGTACACATGATAATATAATCCAAAAAACATGACAATAATATATATATGAAAGTGAAACATAAAGTTTATAATCAACAATAATATATTAAAAAAACAAAAGTTACCTTTAGTCAGAGTGTTGAAAGTTTCTCTACACTCTTTCAATGACTTAAAATCTTCAACAATTGAATCAAAACGAATAAATTCTAGATACATTTGATATGGACCCCATTTTAAATAAGCCTTTTGTATCTCATCAATTTGATTTGGTGGTAATTGCTAAATTTGAGGACGCTTACCTGGATCACGTTATAAAGAATTATCACCTCTCACCATTTATAATCCATTTATGTTTTCTAATATAAGTTTTCTAATATAAATTTTGTCACCTCTCACCTATTTAGGAAAAGATAAAATTATGAATACCCTAACTAAATCTCAAAACTGAGACTCAATATTTTAAGAAAATTAACAACTTCTAAATGATTAGATTCCTAATACTATTCTTCCCTTACACAACATCAAAGTCTAAAATATCTCTATCTACACAAAAAACGATTTCGATCAACAATTAGATCATGATTTTATGATATCTAACGAATAAAGAGTTGCCGATAATGTAGAAAGGCCATAAATAAGAGTAGAACAGATTGCTTCGGAAAAAAATGGGTAGAAAATCAACTTATTCAAAAAAAGAAATTGTTCGGTACAAAATATTTCTTAGCTCCTCAATTTCGTCCTAATGCAATTTGATTTTGAAAATAATGAGCGATTGAGGATGAAAATGAAAATAGAAAGAAATTGTGAGAAAGAGATGGAGGTACGGAAGATAGAGAAACCCATGCTCGTCTCTATTGTTCATTTCGTTCCTTTCACAGCTAGGGTTCCAAGTGACCCATACCGTGCTTCTGTCTCGCTATCTTTCCAGTTCTTCCGTTCGTTCCTTGAGCTGTTGTGCTTGTGCGTTCGGTAGCGCGAGAGCGTGTCGGGTCGTTTTGCTAGCTTATTCCAGGTAAGGGAAGCTAGAACCTTTCTTGTGTGATGTGTTTAGCTTGTATTGTCATGGTTTGTGAATTCTTTGAGATTGTGCATTGCTATAAATGTCTGGTTTTGGCTGGAACCTCTATTGGGTGCGTGAATGCGCGTTGCAGGTGCGAACAGTGGCAGACACTGATAGACTCGCCTAGGCGAGCTTGACTCGCCCAGGCGAGATGTGCAGAGGCTGGCCCAGAGCTTTCTGCGCGAGTGGTCGCTTAGGCGACCGGTGTGTTTTGAGCGAGCACACAACTCGCCCAGGCGAGAGGGATCTCGCTTAAGCGAGATCCCGCGTTGCTTTCTTGTTCCTGTTAAGCCCTCGCCTAGGCGGAAGGGGGACTTGTCTAGGCAAGACTGTCTCGCCTGAGCGAGACCCCTCAGCCTGAGCGAGGTGTTGGGCGAGGCAGTGCTGTGATTGAATATTTGTTTGTTCTTGAATGGTCTGTTTTGGTTGGGTATGAATGTTTGATGAGTGATATGTATATAATGGAGTATGAGGTACACGTAGTATGATTCCTGGATTACAAATGATGGGTTTGGCATGAAAGTTGGCATGATCTCTACATGACTTGTATATGATGAGTTGGTTACATATGTGTGTGTGTGGGGTCACAAACTTGGTATGAGCAATAATGAATCTTGGTGGTTGGTAAAGCTTTGGTATGGTTGGCATGAGGAGAGACACCTTACTCATGATCGAGAATAACGAATTGGTAATGATTCAACATATGAGAAATGGAGTTTTATTGTGGGTTTTGGGTTGAAACCTTCTGTGCAATGTATGTATGAATCCCTGGTTGTATATGTATGTTGGTCCGTGTCAGTGCATAATTCCTTGGGGTCTCTAGGTGAGACTTTCAAGGTTGCGCTTCAGTGGTCGGGACGTAATTCCATGGCCCCTGTTAGTGGGTGTCCATGGTGGTGCCCCATCTGTATAACTAGGTAAGGATTCAAGGTAAGGACTGCATCTTGACACTCTAAGGGGCCAGTTAGTCTCACTTAGAGCGGACTGAC
>Ga0214544_1001983_pt1 | contig 43147 bp, 20 predicted proteins | sample CNSS3metaG_FD_160074 | JGI IMG/M metagenome (GOLD analysis project Ga0214544, IMG submission 160074) | Root nodule microbial communities from cowpea collected in UCLA plant growth center, Los Angeles, California, USA - CNSS3 | ecosystem: Host-associated > Plants > Roots > Nodule | place: USA...
ACACAATATTTTTATATTTATATATATATATATATATATATATATATATATATATATATATATAAATTTTCTGAATTAAAGTTTTTACTAATATAATGAAGACTCATAATGTTTTGACTCATTTGTGAGGTAATAATTTTTCTGAATTAAAGTTTAGCGGGTACGGGTATCCACGGGTACGGATACTATGATATCCGTACCCACCCCGTTAACATGCGGATATCAAAAATACCCATACCCACGGGTAGCGGGTATCCATTTTTAATATCCATTTCCTATCCATTGCGGGTTTTATCCGCGGATACCCGCGGGTACGAATTTTTTTGACATCCCTACTCACGAGAGATAGGTCTCAAAATGAATAATACTAATTAATTGAGAAAGGTAAACTAACTATTCATGTTCATTAAATATTTCACTGACCTTGTAGGATTTAATACAAATTTATTTTGTTCATACTCTATGAATCCGAGTATTATTATCCCCTCTCTTACAATAATATGATCTATATTGTGCTCTTGTGCTTATTTAGTGTTTTATAAAGTTAAATCAATATATCAACAAGTGTTATTATAGAAACATCCATTAGTGTTATATCATTGAGATTAAAGTTGTTTTGGTTCATATAATATTTGAATTGCTTTGATTTGAAACCCTACTTTTATGTGTAAATTGTGTTTAGTCAAAAAGAAGATGCATTTATGGGCAAATCACATACATATGATAAGTATGTAACAATAATAAAGTATATTTTAATGTAAATAATAGTTTACTCAAAGAAAGGATGTTATTTAACTCATTAATTGAAAATATTTAATTATTTTATTTTATTTAAATTACATTATTATTAATTAGTATTATGTTAATTCAGTTTGACTCGAAGTAAGACACACTTTGACTAAATAATAATATTACCTTTGATGATAAATATATAACTATAAATTATTTTCATGAGAATAATATTCATTCCAAATAAAAGTTTGTTATTTGACAAAACTATTCGGTAATCTTTGAATTTTTTTTAAATATTAATTGCAAGTAATTTCTCCTTCCAAAGACTAAAAACCTAATTTTGTATGGTGTATATTGTGATTAGGGATGTTAAAAGAATTTGTATATGTAAATAAAATTCATAATGGGTAGGAAATAAATATTGTAAATTGATATCCGCAAGTAAGGAATACGAATATTTTTTATATCTGCATATTAATAGAACGGGTACAGGTATCATAATATCCGTACCCGTGGATACTTATACTTGTTATCTAATTTAAATTGAAAAATATTAAAAAATATGATTAAAATATTAAAAGATTGATTTTGAATAGGTTATTTTTTATCAATTGGTTTTAAAAAATCACTATTTATTTTGTAAATTGTAATTCATCAATATTTAAATGGGTTATTTGAATTTTGTTTGAAATTTATGAATGTTATGCATTGTATTTTATTTGAATTTGTGGTTAAGATATGATGTTAAATATTGTAAATATTCATGGATATCTACAGATATTGAAAAAATATGTGGGTACCCACATATCAAATAGCCACATGAATATGAGACGAGTACGGGACAAATATTTATTCAACAAATAGGGTATAGAGGAGCTACTACTCGTACCCTACATGTCTTATTGACATCCCTAATTGTGATGGGTCATTCTAAAATGTTTACACGTCTTTATATTATATTATATTATATTTTATTATATTATATATATATATATATATATATATATATATATATATATATTATGACTTGTTTTTATTATTGTATTTGTTTTCTTTTTATGTTAGAGAAAATTTCATTAAATTTCATTTATTTTAATTAAGTGTAATTAAATAAAAAATAAATAAAGCATGAATATGTTTTTTTTTTGTAAAATGAAAGACTTTTATACACAATAGATAATGTAAATTGCAATATGTTTTGTTTAACAAATGATATAACATAGTGCTCTTTTTGCTGGTTGAATAAGCAAAAGTGTCATAAAAATATATGCATACACACATTATTTTAAGATAATATTTTATCTAAAAAAACTTAATGATTTTATTTTGTGTTGCAAATAATGTTTTAATCTTCATAACAACCAAGAGGATCTCACAAAGCATCATTAGTGAAAAATAAACTTATTATGACAAGTAAAACGAGTTTATTATGACAGGTATTCTAGCATCATAATTGTAGGAATTATAGAAAATATGTACTTTTCATGACATTGCAGAAACCTGTCATAGTAAATCAGACTTACTATGATAGGTGTTCAATCAACAATCATAATAAGACTAATTTACCACCGCACAAGATGATGATGCTAGGACAATTAGTGAACTTACTATGACAAATTTTTGTAAAACCAATCATAGTAATTACTATGACAGGTAATTCAAAGTTATGTCATAGTAAGTCTAGATTACTATGACAAGTAATGCAAAGCACGTCATAGTAAGTTAGGTTTTTTTCTATGATTTTTCTGTTTTACCATTTTCCTTTCCATTCAATTCACTTGCAAATAAATTTCATATCACCACACCAAATAATTCCAAACCAAACCAATTCCATAAAGTTAAGTTGTCTAATACTAGTGCGAAATAGTGAAATAACAATAGGATACCACATCATTTATAAAAAACGATGTAATAAATCATGTGGTGGCAATTTTTTAATTATTGTGAATTATATTACATCGGTTGTTGATTTAACCGATGTAATACATTATTTTTTAAAATAAAAAATTGAAAAACATTTTAATCGTCACTTTTTTAAAATTAAACTTGATATTACATCGGTTATACATGGGAACCGATGTAATGTATCTAATATTCTCACATGCTTCCCCTCATTCCATCTTCTTTCGTTTCCATGTTGCTTTCACTTCTTCGTTTTCCACCTTCGTTTGCACCATTGCTCCTCCATTTGAAGTTGTTGTTGCTCCTCCATCGTCCACACTGCCACTCTGCCGCACTATCGCTCAATCACATCATCTCACAAACCCAATTCCATGGCCACAGAGTCTTGGGTCTCAATCATTTTGTGCTCTGCTCTGTCCAACCTTAGCCCTAAGCCATCGTATGTAGCCCTCAACTCACGCCTCTTGGTCATGCTTTATGGTGGGCTTCATACGGGACTCTGTAACGTTGTTCCCAACCACAATCAACGATGTCATTCTTCCCACCCACCACCAATGAAAGGGTTTTTGTATTCGAGTGTCCTGGGTTGAAGTGTGATGGTGTGGGTGTTGTTTTCGGTGAGCTTTTCGGTGTTTGTGGCTTTTGTTGGTGTCTTGATGAAATTAAAAAAAAAAAACACGTAGTGACATGTGGTAATTACTTTTTATGGTAGTTAATGATTTAAACGGTATTAGAAAAAAATATCCAATTGAATAAAATTGACAAAAATTAAAATCTATTTAAATACTAAAACAAAATTAAGACTTATTTAATAAAATTTGATAAAAATATTCCAATTGATAAAAATTAGGACAAAAAATATTTTAACCGACACGAAATAAAGGATTACAGAAAAATCCTATATTACTGATTGAATCAGTAATCGGTCAATGTATAATTGACATATAGTACTATAGTTTTATCCCTCTTGATAACTAAGCCCAAAAACCAAAGAAATTATTATATTAGTAAAGTTCACTGCATCTCAAGTTTACAGATATTTAATGAGTAGAAATTATTATATTAGTAAAGTTCACTGCATCTCAAGTTTATAGATATTTATTGAGTAGGACTCGAAGTTTATAGATATTTAATGAGTATGACTCGAAAAGCCAAAAATATGAGAGAATTTTTTTATATTTTTTATTCTTTACAATATCACGATACAGTAACATTAACTCTGTCTAATATATTTTTCTGTAAAGCATTATTTATGGTTATAGTTTCTAATATAAAATATATACAAATATTCATAAGTTTTAATTATATTATATATATATATATATATATATATATATATATATATATTATACTAACTAAAAACTTTCTTATAAATATTATAACTATTTTATTATTTGAACTATACTTATATTATTTTGTTATAATGCTATTATTACAATAATTTTAAATTTAAACACTTAATTTTTAAATATAATTTATCAAGATATAATGGTTATTATTATTCTAAGACTAAAGCTAGTTACTTTTATTATCTTTAATACAAAGGAACATTATTTTTAATTAATTATTGATTAATTAATTTTTAATCATAATATATATATATATATATATATATATATTTTTTTTTTTTCTGAAACAATAATTATTTATGTATTAATAATATAACTTTAATATATTATATATGAAAAGTATTGTTTTGTAAAACTTTAGGGTTTACATATTTTGTTTCAAAAGTAGATAAAGAAGTCGAGTTTTACTTGTTGCTTGATCAAAAGATTAGACATGGTCCAAGAAATTGACAACTCTCACTCGTGCTTTTTCTCTCAACTTGATCTCCAACTAGTCTAAGTCGCAAATTTTTTCTAACCTGAAACTAATATTTTGTTTTTTATAACACAAACACATATTAATAAATCTCACAAGATATTGAAAAATACTCTTTACAAATTTAGATGAGTCTTTTAGGATCTAACTGAAACTTGCGCACAAATAAACATTATGCCTAATGTCAAGGATGTTGGAAGCAGGAAGTATTACAGATCCAATCGTACCTCAATAAATTGTTTAATCTACTTTCTTACCATTATTATCCTTACCTACAACTTCAAACTATCCATAAATTCCAAATCCACGGATTTCGTGAATTCAATAAATTAAATAAGTCAGTAGTGCACATATTCTACATTCTACGGATCTCGTTTCAATAATACACAAGCAGCAGACATTACGAACAGAAAAGTGAGTGAGCATGAAGCATGAAGTGAATAACAAACACAAATTAAAAATTACCTTGTGTGAAGTTAATGCGTGAGGAAGAAACAATCACAAAGAGAAGAGAAAGAGGGGGAGATACTTGAGTGGGGTTGGGGGTGTGGGAGAGTTAAGGTTAGATTATTTTAAATTTTACAGCTAGTCAACGGAACAAGGTTAATTATGGAATTTTGAAAGAATATAGGATGTTGAATAAATCTTGGAGGTGCAGGAAGAACCCAACTGACTCAAAGGGTCCAATTGGCCCTTTTGGTGAATTCCCCATAAAAGAGGGTCCAATTGGCCCATCAGAGAAAATTGAAAAAACAAAATGAAAGCGGAACAGGGGATTGAACCCGACGTGAATCGAACACGCAACCTTCTGATCTGGAGTCAGACGCGCTACCATTGCGCCACGGATCCGCTCTTGGTATGTTCAAATTCGGAAAGTTTTATAAACTTATACTAGTATTTCTTCAAATAAAAGTTCTATAAAATAACTAATATAGATGTTAAGTTTTATGCTAATTATTCCAAACCCAACCAGAAGAAAGGTTTGCCACAGCTGACAATTAATACACACAACGAAAGAAGACAAACAGTAACAATTTTTGATTCCAAAATAAGTTTTTGTTTTACCCCATGAGACCAAAGTTCTTCCACACACATATGGTGTTGTGAATGAATGAATGAGTTGTTGTTTAGTATAACCCGCCGCCAGCTTTACAGTTAAAAGTCAGAAGCCACAGTGGTGAGAATGAGTGCCACAAAGACTTTAACGATCCATAACATGGGCCTATGCCCTACCCAAAAATTCGCATTGGGTTCGATTCAATTTCTGCTATTTCATCACACCCATTAAAAACAACATCTACTTATTTTGTACATTAATTACCCCATCTTAAAAAAACAAAGGAAAATAGAAAGAAGCTTCTTCTTTTTCTTGCTTTTCTTAAAAATTTAATATGTGTAAGTGCAGGCTCCACTTTGAATCAGATTTCGGCTGAAAAAAATAATATGGAAGTCCCTTTCATTTATCCGTAGTACTAGTGTCGGCTAAGAAAATACCACACAGTAGAGACTGGACCAGTGTATCTTCAGTGAAACCCATAAATATCCCTCCTCAAACACTTCAACTCAGCATTTATATGTGTGGTAGATACATGCACCATGCACTTTTATATCATGCTAACACTGTTTCCCCAACTTTTCTCTTATTTTCTACCCCTTTTCCTTTCAATTTCCACGTCAAATTCAACCTTCATTTACATCTTTGCATCACATATTCTTCAAAGACCTCAAGCTTTTCATAGATACCTTCAAATCTCACTCAATGGAAACTTACTTCTTCATTTGAGAACAATTATCTCCATGAAAAGAAGGCATTAAATTCGAAGATTTTGCCACTATAATCGCAAATCCAAGTACAATAATCTCATGGCAGTTGTCCTTACTCTAGACCCCAGAAAAGGGTGGTTTTCACGCATGTAAAAACAACACCTTTTTATCTTCTTATTATACTCTTTTCTTTTCTTTCGAAATGTGAATTTGTTAAGAGATTTAAGATGAGTTAAATCGAGTAAAAATAAAAAAACATATAAAACAATCTATAAAACTAAATTTTGACAACTTTTTTGTAATATGAACTAACACCCTTTAAATGAAATTCTTTATTCTCATTTTTTCAATATTTTATATTTCAAAATTTAGTTATTATAATGTAATTTTTCTTATTGTTAAATCTCTTCGATGCTTTGCCTATGTAGAAACCTAATAATGATATAAAAATGGATCTCCAAATAAAAAACATAGTTATCTCATAGTTGAATCTCGTAATAAAAATGGTAAATAAATAAAATAAAAATTGAGGAAGTATAAAGGAAAGGTGGGTTGTCCAATAGTAGTAGGGCCGGTCCTTATCAGGATCAGCTGGACTGTCATCTATCAAAGTTTAGAGTGCAAAGTGCAGCGCAACATCTTGGCAACACAAGCCTCTTGTACCAGCCACCATCACCGAGTGGCAACCATTAGTTTTGGAGATATGTGGCGTCATCTCATCACCAAGTCACATAATCAACATTTATCATTGTCACAAACATCATTAAAAAACAGACACATATGAATAAACAAATTGGGTTGGTAATAGTTATGTGATTTGTGTGTAGTGAAAAGGTTGAACACGCATGATTAGGGTTTATTTTTTAGTTTTGAGATATCAAAATGAGAATGATGAAAAGTGGGGAGTTGGAAGACTCTGGACAGAAAAAAAAGTTTGGCCTAAGATGCCCCATTTATAAAGGCTAGGAGCACTAGCATGACATGCATTACCCAAAATGCTTAGTTCATGGTTTTAAGCTTTGGTGCAAATCTATGTATGTAATTATAGAAGCCTCCCTCTTTAGGGTACTAGAAAAGGACTAAAAGGTCCCAATAGTGGGAAGGAATCCCTAAGTGGAAGAGGATTTTGCTGCCTCATGCTTCAACCATAAACAACACCCTTCTAATTTCTTAACACCTTCCAAAAACAAAGCCAAAAGGATAAATCTTTCACCATCAATGTGCTATTAATTGCTCCTCCATTACAAAAAACTTTACCTTCAACTCTTCTATATGTGTTTCAAAAAGTGACTCAATCTAAATTTTTAAATCCCTTTCAACCCACTACAAATTATTAAGTTAAAGCATGTTTTACTTAAATAGCACACTAGGTTTTATTTACACAAATAACACATTTTTAGTGTGTTAGTTCGATTCTCGATAAATCAACTCAATATACTTTTCAATTACCATGTTTTGATTTATTTATTTTTATTAGGTCTACCAAAAACATGTTGAGAAACTTTTAAAACTAACGCATATGTTATTTGTGTAGATAAAATTTATTGTATGTTATTTGAAAAAAAAAAGATGATGATAGTGTGTTATTTATGAGAAAAGTTTTTTTACTTTTTAACTCATGTTATAAATTATTAAGTAAAATTAAGGTGCATTAGTATGACAATCTATTTATTCAAGTACAATGAAAAAATAATTTATTATTAACTTATTTATTCATCTATTAATATGTTATAAAAGTGACAATATATATTTTATTTTTTCTAAATATCACAAATTTCTTATTGTACTTTCGGTACACTTTCTGAAAAATATATATATGTTCATTTTCAATTTATCTTGTCCACTAACTTTCTTTTTGTTCATTTATTTTTTCAAAATATTACAATTTCTCATCCAGACTCTCCTTTACACATATAGAGAAATTTAAAACCCTATGCAATAATTCACAGAGATAGGAAATTCATAGAGGACTCACTTAATTAGGAAAAAAAAATGTAGAATGACTGGCAATAATTTTTTAAATATGGAAATTAAATGAGAAAAAAATGTGAAGAATATGGAAATTCTTCAACATACAATGATTTGATTATAAACTCATTCACCTTTAAAAAAAAAAGGGCTACACCAACGTATGCAAATGCATATGCAGTTATCTTATTCATTAGTTATGTCTTAATTAATGACCGAAAGTTGAGGCAAAACAGATCCAATTCTGATCATGACGTTCTTCTTATTCTTGCATATAATAATAATGTGAAAACATGCATCTTTACTTGTTAAGTATTGTAGTTAATACCGTAATTAGTTAAGGCTTAAAATGGAGTTAATGGCTTTTGCTTCTGTTTGTGCTCTCACACTCACGCATTCACAAGCACAGAGGCAAAATTATTCCCACAAACACAAAGGGCCCTTATTCATCAACCTACTTGAGAGGTTGGAAATGATGGAAATGTAAGCATCTATTAAGTAGACATCAAAAATATATAGATAGATCTTTGTCTTTAATTTTCTCTCATAAGTGCATAATCCAAATTCATTTCAACTTCAGATTTTCTAATGAAATTTTTGTGTTGCTTCTCCTTTCAAAATATACTAATTCTGATTTATCACATTTTTTTAATGTTTTAAAATACTAATTGACCAATGATAATAACGAAGATAAGAAAAAAAAAAACTCAAATAAAAATCATAAAATCAGGAGTTATGTACTAAAGTATCCAGCATTACTATGTAAGAGGATTATTGAACTTTTGAATTTCTTTAACGTTTTAAATATTTAAAATAACAGTTAAGAATTTAGGCATAGGAAAGAGCAGAGAATCAGAATAATTGTACTATATGATTGGGTGCAGAATATTTATTCTTGTTTCATTAATTTAAACTGTTTTCCAAATGAATAGAAATTTGATAAGGAATGGCATTAGGTGGCCCAGATGAAAAGAAATATTTACTTTAGAAGGTTGAGAATATAATGATCATTCAGTTTAGATTTGTGGGTGCCACGTGCCCCACAGTGCTATACCAATATATATAAAATCATCTAAATATTTTATAAAGTAAATATTAGATAAAAATGACATCTTTAATATTTTAAAACATGAATTTCAATTACTTCTTACTATATTTTCTAAGTTGAAAAGTTATACAAAATATAATAGCACGAAAAATTATAATAATTCGTAAAGTTTTATTCTTCAATAGTCAGTTAAAATAAACTATCAACCAGTTGAAATTACTCTACATAATATGATTAAATATTGAATACAGAAGGAATGGATTTTTTTTTTACATAGTTTTTAACTGTATTAAGTGTAATATTTCTTACAAACTTCACCTCTTCTTATAATTAAAATTCCTTGTAAGTAAAACTTTAATCTTAAAAGTATAGATTTGTTGAGCTTTCATTAAGAGAAATGTTACGGAGATTCTGTGCTGGTTATTCATGAACATTCTAACAAAAAATATAATTTTCAATCCATTTTTTTAAAAAAATATATGATTCTTATTTTTTATTTATTCTTTATTCTAATTTTTTGTCAATATTAGACCAAACTCGCACTTAAAATTTTTTAATCTTTACATTGAGATTTATCCCTTATGTGCAAATTGAAAAACCCCCATTAGGGTATAATTTAAGTTTAAAAACTCATTGACAATTACAACTTGTTATTGTAGGATATAGAAACATATCAAATTTTTTATTTTTCAACAAGTTCGGGCAATTGTGTCACAACCTGTAATGAGAATAAAAACAATATTATTCACTAATGTCCCATAAAGCAGTTATTATAATGTTCAAAACTCTCCTTCGTCAGACAATAAATTTGGCTTCTTAATAGATAAATATAAAAAAGATAGAAGGGTGAAATATTATGGCTCTTTCAGCTATAAAAAGAATAACTCAACTATGATCAACAAGAGCTAAAAAAATTGTTCATAGTGCAAAAAACAGCGTTTACAATAATCCAAAATAAACCAAGCACAATACCCGGAAAAAACAAATGAAAACCCCTAAAAATAAATAAAGTTTCTAATACAAAATAGGTTTTCTCTCACTTGAAACTTCTAATTCGTATCCAATAGTTCAAAATCGAAAGTAGATTCTTTTTGAACCTGTTGTCCAAATTTAAGCACAATCCAACCACAAACGAATCTTCAAAATTGTGATTGAATGTTTGATTTCATGGTGAGAATGTAAGTTAGACAAATACTTTTCATCTTCTTTCTTTATTTGTTATATTTTGTCATAACATTATTAATCTAACTTTAATAGAATCTCTCACCACTTGTGAAACATAGGGAACCTATGCATTTAAGCATTTTCTCCATTAAAAGAAGAGTAATCCCCCTCCCCATAAAAAAAAAAGGATTAGCATACCTCAAGGTTTTTAACATTATGTTTTTAATCATTTCAATTTTATTAATATTTATATTATTAATAAAAACTAAAACATCCATTGTCCAAAATTAATTCTATATATATATATATATATATATATATACACTATTTTTTAAAAATTTAAAAATTTTATTATTTCAATATGTCTTAGGGTTCTTTCAAGAATCTGCCAAGACCTAAGGGTTGGAAAAAAGATACTTCTCCATAACTAAAAGGAGAACAAGGATGGAAAAGAGAATAAAGAGAAAGTGTATGATTGTGTGAATAGACCTTCCAAAGTCACCACCCTATCATCAATAGGTGTCATCATCCTTAAGGTCATTTTGGAATCTAAAAAACTAGTTTGAAGGATGAATCATAGATGGAGAAAGAATATATTACTAGTAGTTTTGTCAACATGCTTTTATTTTTTTGAAAAAAAAAAACAAAAATATTTTTATATTTTCACACTTTTTATATTTTTATTTTAAATACACCATGTATAACAATCTTCTTTGTACTATATTTTTTATTTTGTACACACCCAAATAAAAGCATAACTTTGTTTTCCACCAAGCAGTTACTAAATTATTTTCTATATCCTCCTTTTTCTTTATGGTCATTTTTTTATATACCTTAGCCACATACACACCATACATGTGTTGCATTTGACCTTAAAATAATACTCTTTCTTGCTGGGTTAAGTTGCTTTGCTGCAAAATTAAAAGAATGGTGATGATAACATATAAGCTTTTTATGTGATTTTCTTGAAGCAAATGATTCATGGAAAAGGAAAGGAAAGAAGCTCATTGTTGATGATGATTTCATGGTGTTACAAGTCAAGCTCTTGTCAGTTGCCAGTTGAGTCTTTTTTTCCGTACTGTTTTGGTTTCTAATTTTTTTTTTTTTTGGTTTTCTTTAGACATTGACGAGAACAAAAATGTTTTAAAAGAAGGGAAGAAATCATTAACAATCATTCAAAAAACTGCTTCGCTTGACTTTCGGAGCAAGTGCATGGAAGAAGCTACCACACTTTTTTAATTTTCAGGTGCTTTTACCAAACCCTATTTCCAAGAATTTGCAAATGCATCGGTCAAAATTCTAATAATATCTATCACCTTAATCATATCCCTGCAACACAAAAACTCAGAAACCTTTTTAGGGTGTTCTTATTACTCATTGTTCATTATATCCATAGAGACTCTTTTCTTCAATTTATGCTAGTAGTACATCGCAATTTAAAATTATTAAAACGATGCATACCGTTGTCAAAGAAAATAATTTCATGAATTATAGTTCATAACTGCAATTCAACTCACTGCTTTACTTCAAGTTTAAAATATAATATAGTTTTTCATGCGTAATGAATTCTTAATTTAATTTTGCAGATAACATGTTAAATAGTTCATATAACTGTGAAACATTATTAATTTAGCGCGTCACATGGATAAGGATAATTCATTTAATAATTAACTTATTTAAACGATACGTCACACAATATAATATGAAAAGTAAAGTTTTAGAGTATAAAGTCACTCCTACAACATCTAAAGTACTTAAAATAGAAAGTATCAAGGACACACCACGATGCCGATACAAAAGAAAATACATTGACCGATATAATTCAAAACAAGGCTAAATGAATAGATAATACATGGGCCATAGCCCTGAAATAAAATTCAGACAAGCGGAATCCATTCCAGAGGCTAAGCAGCAGAATCACCATTTTCCTGTTGACCACGAGTAGTTCTCGCATCTGCTCACATCAATAAATTGATGATCATCGCAAAGAGAGAAGACCACACACATAACAATCAAACAAGCAAAAGGGTAAGCTAGAGCAGAAAAATGGTTTATCATACAGTTACATACAATCTCACAATTCAAGATGCATATGTCAACCAACCATGTTGTAACTTGCACACAATACACTAAGACTCAGACGTGACTCATCCGGATACATATAATTAGTCGGATTCAGCGGATGCTTGCACTTGTGGTGGCTTTTACTGCTCTACCGAGCTAATTGTTCCAATGTCTCATCCCCCACAAGGTAAGCCCTTAATGGGTTCCAGGCCTTCTACTACTCTCATCACTCGAGTCAGTACGCTCTATGTGAGACTAACTGACTCTTTAGAGTATTTGGATGCAATCCTTACCTTGAATCCTTACTAAATTATATAAATGGGGCACCACCATGAACTCCTACTAACAGGGGTCATGGAATTAAGTCCGACCAACTGAGGCACCACCATAAGATCTCACCTAGAGATTCATGGAATTACATCCTAACCAATGAGACGCCACCACGAAACTATCGTGGAATTACGCCCTAAACATACCAACAACATGTTCCATTCATCAAAATAACATTCATGCTCATACCAATCCCATGTCACTTTTATAACTAACCATTCCATACTCAGTTCATGCCAAAATCATGTTAACTCATCATTCTAGCCCATATAATCAGATCTCACATGCATATTCAACCAATTCATGCCTTATCAAAGTAATGCAATCATACCAGCAATCACAAACCAAAGACAGGGGAATGAACAAATACAGAGCAAACCCTTACTCCAGCCTCGCTCAAGCCATGGACCCTCGCTCAAGCGAAAGAGGTCTTTCACTCAAGCGGCAGGCCCCCGCTGAGGCGAGACTACCAACAGGGGGGTTTGTTGAGTTCGCGAGTTCTCGCTTAGGGGAGCCCTCCTCTCCTGAGCGAGACCACCCCTCGCTCAAAGGTGAGGTTCCTCACTTGGGCTAAAACTGCAGCGACATGTCAAGGCTCCCATGAGTTCTCGCTTAGGTAAGCCACTCTCACCTAAGCGAGATATCACCTCGCTCAAACGAGAGCTCTCCGCCAGAACGAGAGCTCGAGTATGAACCTGACCTGTTTCTACAAGTCTCGCTTGGGCGAGAGTATCAGATCTCGTCACTGTTCTCCTTACAATAGCTATATTTTCATACCCAAACAACAATACAAGACATTCCACATTTCAACAATAGCACACAAGCCATAAAATTGTGAAACAGTGGCAAGGGAAGCAAAAATTGAAGTAAACAAGCAAGCCCTAGATTCCCTTACCTGGAAAATGCTAGTATGAGACTTCGACAATTAAAGCTAACGGACCCAGCAGCTCCAGAAACAGACTTGAGAGCTGAGAACAACGATACAGAAAGAAAAATGGGTTTAGTACTATGAACCCCAATAGAAACCACGAAAAACAACTTAGAAAAGGGGAGAATATGGTTCAAGAACTAACTTATGTGAGGCGAGGTGAGCTTTAGAGCTAGCGTGAACAAGAGCGAACCAAGCCCTAGCAGAGCTTCTGTTGAGAACAAGGGAGGGTTTGAGAAACACTATTTTTGCAAAGTGAACAGGAATGAGAGGGTTTGGCTGCTTTAGGGGCCTTAGCACCCTTTGGGCCAACCTTTAAGCCCAACTGAAAAAGGGCAACCCTTAAAAATAAAGGCAGAAATATAAGTGGGCCTTACATTTTCCCCAAGAACAAAATTTTCTAACCTCAAAAATGAAAACTTACCAGGAAAACACATGCGGATGTGACTTCCTCATATCCTCCTCTAACTCCCAAGTAGAGTCACCTGTCTTCCGATCCCAGATGAGTTTGACAAGACTGATTGGTTTTTCCCGACATTCCTCAACTCGACTATCCTCCAAAGCCACTCGTGGTACCTCCATAGTGAGATCCTCCCTGATCTGCACATCCTCGACCTCCAATACATGAGATAGATCAAACACATACTTCCTCAGTTGTGATACATGGAACACTGGATGAAGACTAGCCAATTGGGAAGGCAAAGCAATCTCATAAGCTATCGGCCCAATCCTCCTCGAAATCTGGTAAGGGCCAAGGAACTTAGGAGAAATCTTCTTTGAACGAAGAGTCCTTCCCACACCAGTGGTTCGGGTCACCCTCCAGAACACGCGATCTCCAGCAACGAATTCTAAGGGTCTCCTCCTATGGTCTGCATAAGCCTTTTGCCTACTCTGAGAGGCCTGCATCCTATCTCTTACGAATCTTACCTTCTCAGTAGTCTGCTCTAACAACTCAAGTCTAACTAACACTGCTTCCCCATCTTGATACCAACACAAAGGAGTCCTACACTTCCTCCCGTAAAGAGCTTCATATGGCGTCATGCCAATACTCGCATGGAAACTATTGTTGTAGGTGAACTCTATCAACGGTAAAACTTCATTCCTAGCACCCAAGTGATCCAGCACGCATGTCCTCAACAAATCCTCAAGCAACTGAATCGTCCTCTCGGACTGACCATCGATTTGTGGATGATAGGCTGAACTCATAGTCAACTTGCTTCCCAAAGCACTTTGCAAAGTCTGCCAAAACCGCTAAGTGAACCGTGGATCCATGTATGATACAATGCTCGAAGGTACTCCATGCAGCCTCACAATTTCCTTAATGTACAACTAGGCCAACTTGGCTATATACATTCTCAAATTCATTGCCAAGAAGTGAGCACTCTTGGTCAATCGGTCCACAATAACCCAGATGGTATCATGACCCCTAAAGGTTCGTGGCAAGTGGGTCATAAAGTCCATAGAGATGCTATCCTATTTCCACACTGGTATTTCCAAAGGCTGTAGAATTCCACCGAGTCTCTGATGCTCTACCTTTGCCTTCTGACATGTCAAGCAGGCTGATACAAACTGGGCAACATCTTTCTTCATACCCTACGACCAAAAGGTTTCTTTGAGATCCTGGTACATCTTAGTCATGCCAGGATGCAAACTAAGACGACTCTTGTGCCCTTCCTCAAGGATTAACCTTTTCACTTCTACGTCATCTGGCACACACACCCTACCCCAAAATCTTAATATACTATCGCTATCAAAGGCAAGATCCTTCGCTTCATCTGACCCAAGTTGCTCTCTAACTCTGTTCAAACTGGCATCTAATAACTGTCTTTCTCTAACTAAGTCCAAGAAGTCACTAGATATAGTTAGAGTACTACATCCATTGAACTTGGATCCCAATTCTACTTGTAGCTTCATATCTCTGAATTTCTCTAGCAGTTCCACTTCCTTGATCATAAGATGTGCAATATGCACTGTCTTCCTAGTCAAGGCATCTGTCACTACATTCGCCTTCCCTAGATGATACAAAAGTTCAAAGTCGTAGTCTTTTAGGAATTCCATCCACCTCCTCTGTCTCATGTTTAGTTCCTTCTGGTAAAACAAATACTTAAGACTCTTGTGATCGTTGAACACTAGAAATTGGGCACCGTAGAGATAATTCCTATAAATCTTTAAGGAAAACACAGTAGCTGCCAACTCCAAGTCATGAGTGTGGTAGTTACGCTCATGCACCTTAAGTTGCCTCGAAGCATATGTCATTGCCTTCTTCTCTTGCATCAACACATAGCCCAAACCTAGATGGGAGGCATCACAGTAAACCTCAAAGGGTTTACCAACATCTGGGATAACTAATATCGGGGCACTCATCAACCTTTGCTTTAGCTCCTGAAAGCTCTCCTCACAATTATCCGTCCAAGTGAAAGGTTGGTCCTTCCGGGTAAGCTGTGTCAGAGGCACCACTATATTGGAAAATCCTTCTATGAATTTCCTGTAATAGCCAGCTAAACCCACAAAGCTTTTGACCTCCATTGCTGACTTGGGACTTTCTCACTTAACCACAACTTCAACCTTCGCTGGATCCACTGCAATTCCCCGAGCGGATATCACGTGCCCCAAAAACTGTACCTCATCCATCAAGAACTCAGACTTGGACAGTTTAGCAAACAACTGCTTCTCCCCTAGAATACCAAGCACCAACCTAGGTGTTCTGCATGTTCCTTCTGAGTGTTGGAATAGATAAGTATGTCGTCTATGAAGACTACGATAAACTTATCTAAGAAGGGCCTGAAGATCCAATTCATCTAGTCCATAAATACAGTTGGAGCATTAGTCAAACCAAAAGGCATAACCACGTACTCATAGTGCCCATATCGGGACCCAAAGGCTATCTTCTGCACATCATTTGCCTTCACCAGTATCCACTATAAGAAAATTGATAATTACCGATGGGTACTTTCTGACGGATCTTTATCCGTCGGTAATTGTTCATTACCGACGAAGTTACCGACAGATGTAGTTGTGAAGTTTACCGACAGAACATATCCGTTGGTAATTTGATAGATGAGATTATTATGTTTGTTTATCGACAGAATTACCGACGAACGTCACTGTTGGTTTTACCGAGGGAATTTATCCGTCGGTTACGTCAATGATGATATTATTTAATTAGTTTACTGACGGACTAGCTGACGGATCCAGGTCGTCGGTAAGGTCATCGATGAAATTAGATATCAGAATTGGTTTCCCCTTTCTATTTTCATTTCCCACTATGTTTTCTTTCTCTATCACAACCCACCACTCACTGCCACTGCCTGCCACCCACTGCCACTGCCGAACCATCAAACCGCCACTTCCCACCGAACCAATGACGTTGCCGTGCCATTTCCACTGCCAATCGTGACCGAATCGCTCCATCTCTCCCTTCCACCGTCATCTACCGTTAGGTTAACGCCCTGGGAGTGGCTGTTCGCTCCATCTCCACCGTGGGTATAGCTTGCCGGCATTGGTGGCAGAAGAGTCTAGGTTGTGGGTAAAGCTTCGGTGGCCGTCGAGTGTTTCGCCTGCGTTGCCACACCGATAGGTAAGCTTGCTCCTTTTTGCGTTGCTGCTTTAGTTTTATTGATTTAGGGTAGAATTTGTTTGAATTGATCTGAATTGTGTTATTCTCGTGCAACAACATAGATTTATGATCTGAATTGTAGTGAGCATGATCAGACCGATAAGAAACGCAACGTGTTTGCTTTTCTCCATTATTGGGAACTTAGTTTGGTAGAGATAATTATGTAATTTCAAGGCTGTGATGTTTAAGTATGGATTTAAAGTTTTGTGCGTAGCCTCCGAGATATTGATTATGATTGGTAGCAATAAATCAATGTGAATTCAATCTCTAATTGTCCAATTTAAAATGGTAGGAAATTTTTAATTACTGCTTGGCGACCCATTTCATTCACATAGCATCAGTGAATGAGTCTTAAATCAGTTCCTACACTTACTTTCTTCAAATTCAATTTCCTTTTGAGTTAGACACTGGACCATACACTTTTACCCCCATTTTTGTGTCTATTTTTGTTTCTTTATCTGTAGTTTGATTGTGTTTGTCTGTGAAGTTGTGCTTTTATGATCTACAATTTGTTTAGAAACAGAACTTGTTGTTTAGGTAGTTTAGGTATTTATTTCTAGTTAGTATAGCATAGTGTTAGCACTAGTGTTGGTTTTACTTGCTAGTTTTAGGTTCTAAGTAGTCAAATTTTAATTTTCTTGTTAATTTAGAATTTTGACTTTATTTTTATGTTTGTTTTAGCATTGAAAACTTGTATAAATAGTGGTTTAGTAGTTCAAATAATTAGATTAGTGCAATTTTCATATTTGATAATTTTAGCCTATTCTAGTAACTAGTTTTAGGTTCTAGGGTGTCATATTTTGAGTTTTGTGTTGTTTTTATAATTTGAGTCTTTTCTTAGGTATATTTTATCATTTTAAACTTGTTGGGATAATTGCTTTACAGTTCCTTAAGTTATTTTACTACATTTGCAAATTGTTTGCCATTGTAGTGGAATTTGTAAAGTTTGAATGGTGATTTTTAGAATTTTATGTAGGAATCAACTTTTGATTAATACACATCTAAAGTTTTTGCTGCCATAGGGGTCATGCATAATTTCATTTAGATTAATGCTACATTTGAATGAAAAAATAATCAAGTTTGGTCAATCATATAGTCATTCATTTGCATCTTGCAATGTCCAGTTTAGACTTTAGGCCTTAAATTCTTACATAGTATTAGCTTACAACAGATTGGTCATGGCCAACTCCTATTTTAGTGGCATTCTGCATTTGTAAACTTTATTATGCACCATTGCACTAAACCACCACTGCACTGAGCGTTGATTTGGTTGAAAGTATAAAAAAGGCCTTCAATTCTCCCTTTTAGATGTTGAATGTTAATACATGTGAAGTCATTGCATATTTTTTCATCTATTTAAAACTTTATTGACATTGGTTTGTCCAATTCAATGTTGATTGTACTGAATTAATGTAGTTAATGACATTAAAATTTTAGAGGAGTCTTAAACAAAATTTCTAAAGTATGTAAACGTTTATCTTATAAAGCTACATATTTTTCCTTCTTGATTCAGAATTATCCCTTTCATCACCTCTAATTTGGAAGGATCCAACAAAGTCAGCGTTGTTGCTTGGCCATACAAGGTACCCACCACTCTCCCCAAACTTTTTTCAAACGTTTTTACTCTTTCCTCTACTCTATTTGCTTGAGTTATTGCTGCTGCATCTTTAGCTTGTAGTCTAGTTAATGACTTCTTGCATAAATAGTGCGTTGCCGCTAATATATGTATCCTATATTAGCTCCCATTCACATCAACAGATATAATGTGTTTTCTAAATTATGCATAATTTGGCAAAAGAGTGGTGTTAGATGTCAAAAGGAGCATGAAAACTGCATAATACTAGTTTTCTGCTTCAAACATGTTGTGATGTGCTCTAAAAGTTTCTTCTCCCTGCTGCTAGAACATGCCACATGTTGTTTAGTTGATAAAAGAATGCTGAAAACTAGGATAACCCCTTCAATTAAAAAAGAAGTGCAAAATTTCACCTAATCAAACCTAGAATGCATTTCATAATAAGCTAAAAATATAGTTGTAGTAAATCAATGAAAGAAAATATGAACAAAGTGTCTAAATAAGTGTAAAAATGTAAGAGCAGATGCAGGAAAATTAATGCTACTGTAAAGTAGTACTCAAATTAATATGCAAATGATGATGAAATGCTATAATATCCACCATGAACCTATATAACTCCGAAGAGACATGAATGGAAGAGGTTTCACACCTCAATTCTACCTAAAATTTCTACTTAATAAAAAATAGAAAATTGTTTGATAAAATGCAGTGTTATAGCTCCAATTTCTCAAAATCATGTGTTGAACCAAACTTGGCAGCACATGCAACAAAACTGGTGCAGATTTTGTGCACATTTTACAACATAAGAAATTTGGTGCAGATTTTGTGTTCTGAATAAATGTCATGCTTCCATTCATGGTCTAACAATTTGAAGATGTAAATTATGATGCAAATTGAGTGCAAACACAAGTGTTTGTACACAATATTAAGGAATTCGAAAATACCTCATTATATAGAAACATATGAACCTAAAAACTAGTTAATGGGTAAAAACTTCCAAAATGCATGAAATTGAGTCATAGATGATTCAAGGATATCCTATACACTAAACCAACATACTAAATTGCAAAGAATCATACAAATTCATAGAAAAGCAAAATCAAAGATGAAACAAGTAAAGTGAGTGCAAAATGGCTTGTAAAGAGTGCCTAAAATGCATATGAAGACAAAAAATGAGTTTCATGTGTTGTAAATGCTTTGAACATGTTTCAATATGATGTAATAGGTAAATAAACAGTTAGGACCCTCTAACAATCATAGTTTCACGAAATCACTATCCAAACCCCACTTTCAAGTAAGAAAACTAAGCCAATTATGCGCATGCTTGTGTGATCAAGGGTCAAAACGTGTAGCAGTGTGCAAATGCATGATTCTAAAATCTAGACATGGTTAATATGATGCTAATGAGTTACTAAAACAATGAATTTTCCTAAAGAACTAGTGGAGAATAAAAATCCTAATTCTAGGTAGTCTAGAAAACCTTAAATGAGCATATCACACTCAAAACTTGTAAAATGCTTGGAATGAGATAAGTGAAGGCTCAAACATATTTCAAATCACTAAACCAAGATGCTAGGATGCTCAAACATTGATTTGGAGCTTTGACTTGAAAAGTTAACCTTTGGGTCAACTCTCCATCAAAAGTGACTTTTATAGTGGTTGAAATGTGAACCCTTGCTGGATTTGTTTGTTTAGCAACCTCTAATCACTTTTAATTTGTTCAATTTGAGTTTCTAAGGTGCACCAAAGTCACACAACACAAGTTAGTGTGTTAGTTCCCTATATACAAGAAAACTAGGCTAAAATAGGCTAAACTAGGCTAACAAGTTAGTCTCAAACTACTAAATATCAAATTAACGGGTTAGTTGTTAGTGAATGGAAAGAAAAATGTACTCTGAAATGATTCAATAATACTAATGAAGCAATGCAAAACAGAAAACACATATCACACTCTCATCTCAACTTTTAAAGACTTAAAATGAGGATTTTTCTTCAAATTGAGTGTGTGGGGTTTCCAATGGGGTATGAAAATGGTATTTTTATCCTTTGGCCATGCATAATATGATGGAAGTGGGCTTTAGAAACAAACAAATGAACACAATATAAAGAGAATTAAAAAATGACTAGTTCAAGTGCAAAATGGCTTGTAAAGAGTGCCTAAAATGCATATGAAGACAAAAAAAAATAGTTTCAAGTGTTGTAAATGCTTTGAACACGTTTCAATATGGTGTAATAGGTAAAATAAAAAGTTAGGATCCTCCAACAATCATAGTTTCATGAAATCACTATCCAAACCCCACTTTCAAGTAAGAAAACTAAGCCAATTATGCGCATGCTTGTGTGATCAAGGGTCAAAACGTGTAGCAGTGTGCAAATGCATGATTCTAACATCTAGACATGGTTAATATGATGCTAGTGAGTTACTAAAATAGTGAATTTTCCTAAAGAACTAGTGGAGAATAAAAATCCTAATTCTAGGTAGTCTAGAAAACCTTAAAGGAGCATATCACACTCAAAACTTGTAAAATGCTTGGAATGAGATAAGTGAAGGCTCAAACATGTTTCAAATCACTAAACCAAGATGCTAGGATGCTCAAACATTGATTTGGAGCTTTGACTTGAAAAGTTAACCTTTGAGTCAACTCTCCATCAAAAGTGACTTTTATAGTGGTTGAAATGTGAACCCTTGCTGGATTTGTTTGTTTAGAAACCTCTAATCACTTTTAATTTGTTCAATTTGAGTTTCTAAGGTGCACCAAAGTCACACAATACAAGTTAGTGTGTTAGTTCCCTATATACAAGAAAACTAGGCTAAAATAGGCTAAACTAGGCTAACTAGTTAGTCTCAAACTACTAAATATCAAATTAAGGGGTTAGTTGTTAGTGAATGGAAAGCAAAATGTACTCTAAAATGATTCAATAATACTAATGAAGCAATGCAAAACAGAAAACACATATCACACTCTCATCTCAACTTTTAAAGACTTAAAATGAGGATTTTTCTTCAAATTGAGTGTGTGGGGTTTCAAATGGGGTATGAAAATGGTAATTTTATCCTTTGGCCATGCATAATATGATGGAAGTGGGCTTTCGAAACAAACAAATGAACACAATATAAAGAGAATTAAAAAATGACTAGTTCAAGTGCAAAATGGCTTGTAAAGAGTGCCTAAAATGCATATGAAGACAAAAAAAAAAGTTTTAAGTGTTGTAAATGCTTTGAACACGTTTCAATATGGTGTAATAGGTAAAATAAAACGTTAGGACCCTCCAACAATCATAGTTTCACGAAATCACTATCCAAACCCCACTTTCAAGTAAGAAAACTAAGCCAATTATGCGTATGCTTGTGTGATCAAGGGTCAAAACGTGTAGCAGTGTGCAAATGCATGATTCTAACATCTAGACATGGTTAATATGATGCTAATGAGTTACTAAAAATGAATTTTCCTAAAGAACTAGTGGAGAATAAAAATCCTAATTCTAGGTAGTCTAGAAAACCTTAAATGAGCATATCACACTCAAAACTTATAAAATGCTTGGAATGAGATAATTGAAGGCTCAAACATGTTTCAAATCACTAAACCAAGATGCTAGGATGCTCAAACCTTGAGTTGGAGCTTTGATTTGAAAAGTTAACCTTTGGGTCAACTCTCCATCAAAAGTGACTTATAGAGTGGTTGAAATGTGAACCCTTATTGAATTTCTTTGGTTTTAATTGCTAGATCTAATTGTTTGGTTTTAATTTTTGGAACTAATTGTTTAGTTTTAATTGGTGAAACTAATTGTTTGGTTTTATTGGTTATGTTTTGTGCCAATGTAGCGGGTTCAATTCCCGGCTGATGCATGTGGGTTTGAGATATGATGATTGATATCTTTTCAATTGATGGGCCAATTGTACGTCATCAGTCACAAATCGATGATGTTGAACATGATTCTAAGCTCTTCTTTTCTTCTTCATTTTTTGCGATTAAGAAATCCCATTAGCGATTAATATTAGTCTTTTATTTAATGTTACTCTTTTAATTTCAATAGCAGGGTGAACTATAAAAAAATTATTTATATAGCTCATAAATTTTTAACTAAAGAACCAACCTTTCACATTCTTGTTCATTTCTAGTTTTTAAATTTTTGTCCTCAATACATAATGATAGTGTGTTCTAAGGATAAAAGTGGATTCAATATTTTAAAACATAAAAAAGGTATAATACTGATAAAGTTTTATTTATTAAAAATCGTAAACATTCGTAAATATAATGATGAACACTATAAAGTCTATGTCCAAATGAGAAATTGATTCCATGAAGAGTCGTCGAGTGGTAGAATACAACCATAATACGTATTGTAGATTTTCGTGCTTGATTCTCGTCTTGTGCATCCTTGTGAGAGATATGGTGTTTATGTGTTTTAAATTTTGGGGTGAATTTTTTATCATCGTTCACAAAACAATGATGAAGAACATGATTCTAAGCTCTACATTTTTTCATGACATTTTTCGACTAAGAAATCTTGTTTAGGCAGCTTTTTTTATTAAAAGCTTAGACATTCGTAAATATAATGAAGAAGATTATAAATTCCATAATCAAATGAATAAATCAATTCGCGAAGTGCACCAGTGGTCTAGTGGTAGAATAGTACCCTGCCACGGTACAGACCCGGGTTCGATTCCCGGCTGGTGCATGTGGGTGTGAGCTATGATGTATAATGTCTTTTCAATTGATGGGTCAATTGTACGTCATCGTTCACAAATCGATGATGTTGAACATGATTCTGAGCTCTTCATTTTTTGTTGATATTTTGCAATTAAGAAATCTTGTTTAGGGAGTTTTATTTTCTAAAAGCTTAGACATCTACATATATAATGAAGAACATTATAAATTTTATAACAAAATGAATAATTCAACTCACAAAATGCACCAATGGTCTAGTGGTAGAATGGTACGCTGCCACGGTACAAACCCTGGTTCGATTGTCGGCTGGTGCATGTGAATTTGAGCTGTGATGATTCATGTGTGTTCAATTGATGGGTTAATTTTACGTCATCAGTCACAAATCAATGATGTTGAACATGATTCTCAGCTTGTTTTTTCTTCTTCATTTTTAGCGATTAAGAAATCTCATTAGTGATTAATATTAGTCTTTTATTTAATGTTACTTTTTTAATTTCAATAAGAAGGTGAACTATAAAAAAAATGTTTATATAGTTCATAAATTTTTAACTAAAGAACCAACCTTTCACATTCTTGTTCATTTTTGGTTTTTAAATTTTCGTCCTCAATACATAATAATAGTGTGTGCTAAGGATAAGAGTGGATTCAATATTTTAAAACATAAAAAAGATATAATACTTGTACAGTTTTATTTATTAAAAATCGTAAACATTCATAAATATAATGATGAACATTATAAAGTCTATGTCCAAATGAGAAATTGATTCCATGAAGAGTCGTCTAATGCTAGAATACAACCATAATACGTGTTGCAGATTTTCATGCTTGATTCTTGTCTTGTGCATCGTTGTGAGAGTTATGGTGATTAATGTGTTTTAAATTTTGGGGTGAATTTTTCGTCATCGTTCACAAAACGATGATGATGAAGATGATTCTTAGCTCTACATTTTTTCATGATATTTTTCGATTAAGAAATCTTGTTTAGGCAGCTTTTTTTATTAAAAGCTTAGACATTCGTAAATATAATGAAGAAGATTATAAATTCCATAATCAAATGAATAAATCAATTCGCGAAGTGCACCAGTGGTCTAGTGGTAGAATAGTACCCTGCCACGGTACAGACCCGGGTTCGATTCCCGGCTGGTGCATGTGGGTGTGAGCTATGATGTATAATGTCTTTTCAATTGATGGGTCAATTGTACGTCATCGTTCACAAATCGATGACGTTGAATATGATTCTAAGCTCTTCATTTGTTGTTGCTATTTTGCGATTAAGAAATCTTGTTTAGGGAGTTTTATTTTCTAAAAGCTTAGACATCTACAAATATAATGAAGAAGATTATAAATTTTATAACAAAAGGAATAATTCAACTCACAAAATGCACCAATGGTCTAGTGGTAGAATGGTACCCTGCCACGGTACAAACCCTGGTTCGATTGGAGGCTGGTGCATGTGAATTTGAGCTTTGATGATTCATGTGTGTTCAGTTGATGGGTTAATTTTACGTCATCAGTCACAAATCAATGATGTTGAACATGATTCTCAGCTTGTTTTTTCTTCTTCATTTTTTGCGATTAAGAAATCTCATTAGTGATTAATATTAGTCTTTTATTTAATGTTACTTTTTTAATTTCAATAAGAAGGTGAACTATAAAAAAAATGTTTATGTAGCTCATAAATTTTTAACTAAAGAACCAACCTTTCACATTCTTGTTCATTTTTGGTTTTTAAATTTTCGTCCTCAATACATAATAATAGTGTGTGCTAAGGATAAGAGTGGATTCAATATTTTAAAACATAAAAAAGATATAATACTTGTACAGTTTTATTTATTAAAAATCGTAAACATTCATAAATATAATGATGAACATTATAAAGTCTATGTCCAAATGAGAAATTGATTCCATGAAGAGTCGTCTAATGCTAGAATACAACCATAATACGTGTTGCAGATTTTCATGCTTGATTCTTGTCTTGTGCATCGTTGTGAGAGTTATGGTGATTAATGTGTTTTAAATTTTGGGGTGAATTTTTCGTCATCGTTCACAAAACGATGATGATGAAGATGATTCTTAGCTCTACATTTTTTCATGATATTTTTCGATTAAGAAATCTTGTTTAGGCAGCTTTTTTTATTAAAAGCTTAGACATTCGTAAATATAATGAAGAAGATTATAAATTTCATAATCAAATGAATAAATCAATTCGCGAAGTGCACCAGTGGTCTAGTGGTAGAATAGTACCCTGCCACGGTACAGACCCGGGTTCGATTCCCGGCTGGTGCTTGTGGGTGTGAGCTATGATGTATAATGTCTTTTCAATTGATGGGTCAATTGTACGTCATCGTTCACAAATCGATGACGTTGAATATGATTCTGAGCTCTTCATTTTTTGTTGATATTTTGCGATCAAGAAATCTTGTTTAGGGAGTTTTATTTTCTAAAAGCTTAGACATCTACATATATAATGAAGAAGATTTTAAATTTTATAACAAAATGAATAATTCCACTCACATAATGCACCAATGGTCTAGTGGTAGAATGGTACCCTGCCACGGTACAGACCGTGGATCGATTGTCGACTGGTGCATGTGAATTTGAGCTGTGATGCTTCATGTGTGTTCAGTTGATGGGTCAATTTTCCGTCATCAGTCACAAATCAATGATGTTGAACATGATTCTCAGCTTTTTTTTTCTTCTTTATTTTTTGCGATTAAGAAATCTCATTAGTGATTAATATTAGTCTTTTATTTAATGCCACTTTTTTAATTTCAATAAGAAAGTGAACTATAAAAAAAATGTTTATATAGCTCATAAATTTTTAACTAAAGAAGCAACCTTTCACATTCTTGTTCATTTTTGCTTTTTAAATTTTTGTCCTTAATACATAATGATAGTGTGTGCTAAGGATAAGAGTGGATTCAATATTTTAAAACATAAAAAAGGTATAATACTTGTATAGTTTTATTTATTAAAAATCGTAAACATTCATAAATATAATGATGAACATTATAAAGTCTATGTCCAAATGAGAAATTGATTCCATGAAGAGTCGTCTAATGCTAGAATATAACCATAATACGTGTTGAAGATTTTCGTGCATGATTCTCTTCTTATGCATCATTGTGAGAGTTGTGGTGATTAATGTGTTTTAAATTTTGGGGTGAATTTTTCGTCATCGTTCACAAAACGATGATGATGGAGATGATTCTTAACTCTACATTTTTTCATGATATTTTTCGATTAAGAAATCTTGTTTAGGCAACTTTTTTTATTAAAAGCTTAGACATTCGTAAATATAATGAAGAAGATTATAAATTTCATAATCAAATGAATAAATCAATTTGCGAAGTGCACCAGTGGTCTAGTGGTAGAATAGTACCCTGCCACGGTACAGACCCGAGTTCGATTCCCGGCTGGTGCATGTGGGTGTGAGCTATGATGTATAATGTCTTTTCAATTGATGGGTCAATTGTACGTCATCGTTCACAAATTGATGATGTTGAACATGATTCTGAGCTCTTCATTTTTTGTTGATATTTTGCGATCAAGAAATCTTGTTTAGGGAGTTTTATTTTCTAAAAGCTTAGACATCTACATATATAATGAAGAAGATTTTAAATTTTATAACAAAATGAATAATTCCACTCACATAATGCACCAATGGTCTAGTGGTAGAATGGTACCCTGCCACGGTACAGACCGTGGATCGATTGTCGACTGGTGCATGTGAATTTGAGCTGTGATGCTTCATGTGTGTTCAGTTGATGGGTCAATTTTCCGTCATCAGTCACAAATCAATGATGTTGAACATGATTCTCAGCTTTTTTTTTCTTCTTTATTTTTTGCGATTAAGAAATCTCATTAGTGATTAATATTAGTCTTTTATTTAATGCCACTTTTTTAATTTCAATAAGAAAGTGAACTATAAAAAAAATGTTTATATAGCTCATAAATTTTTAACTAAAGAAGCAACCTTTCACATTCTTGTTCATTTTTGCTTTTTAAATTTTTGTCCTTAATACATAATGATAGTGTGTGCTAAGGATAAGAGTGGATTCAATATTTTAAAACATAAAAAAGGTATAATACTTGTACAGTTTTATTTATTAAAAATCGTAAACATTCATAAATATAATGATGAACATTATGAAGTCTATGTCCAAATGAGAAATTGATTCCATGAAGAGTCGTCTAATGCTAGAATACAACCATAATAGGTGTTGCAGATTTTCGTGCTTGATTCTCGTCTTGTGCATCGTTGCGAGAGTTATGGTGATTAATGTGTTTTAAATTTTGGGGTGAATTTTTCGTCATCGTTCACAAAACGATGATGATGAAGATGATTCTTAGCTCTACATTTTTTCATGATATTTTTCGATTAAGAAATCTTGTTTAGGCAGCTTTTTTTATTAAAAGCTTAGACATTCGTAAATATAATGAAGAAGATTATAAATTCCATAATCAAATGAATAAATCAATTCGCGAAGTGCACCAGTGGTCTAGTGGTAGAATAGTACCCTGCCACGGTACAGACCCGGGTTCGATTCCCGGCTGGTGCATGTGGGTGTGAGCTATGATGTATAATGTCTTTTCAATTGATGGGTCAATTGTACGTCATCGTTCACAAATCGATGACGTTGAATATGATTCTAAGCTCTTCATTTGTTGTTGCTATTTTGCGATTAAGAAATCTTGTTTAGGGAGTTTTATTTTCTAAAAGCTTAGACATCTACAAATATAATGAAGAAGATTATAAATTTTATAACAAAAGGAATAATTCAACTCACAAAATGCACCAATGGTCTAGTGGTAGAGTGGTCAAATTTACGTCATCAATCACAAATTGATGATGTTGAACATCATTCTCAACTATTTTTTTCTTCTTCATTTTTTGCGATTAAGAAATCTCATTAGTGATTAATATTAGTCTTTTATTTAATGTTACTTTTTTAATTTCAATAAGAAGGTGAACTATAAAAAAATGTTTATATAGCTCATAAATTTTTAACTAAAGAACCAACCTTTTAAATTCTTGTTCATTTTTGGTTTTTAATTTTTCTTCCTCAATACATAATGATAGTTTGTTCTAAGGATAAGAGTGGATTCAATATTTTAAAACATAAAAAAGGTATAATACTTGTAAAGTTTTATTTATTAAAAATCGTAAACATTGATAAATTAAATGATGAACATTATAAAGTCTATGTCTAAATGAGAAATTGATTCCATGAAGAGTCGTCTAATGCTAGAATACAACCATAATACGTGTTGCAGATTTTTGTGCTTGATTTTCGTCTTGTGCATCGTTGTGAGAGATATGGTGATTAATGTGTTTGAAATTTTGGGGTGAATTTTTCGTGATCGTTCACAAAATGATGATGAAGTACATGATTCTAAGCTCTACATTTTTTCATGATATTTTTCAATTAAGAATCTTGTTTAGTGAGCTTTTTTTATTAAAAGCTAGACATTCGTAAATATTATGAAGAAGACTTTAAATTCCATAATCAAATGAATAATTCAATTCACGAAGTGCAAAAATGGTCTAGTGGTAGAATAGTACCCTGCCACGGTACAGACCCGGGTTTGATTCCCGGCTGGTGCATGTGGGTGTGAGCTGTGATGTATAATGTCTTTTCAATTGATGGGTCAACTTTATGTCATCAATCAAAAATCAATGATGTTGAACATGATTCTCAGGGTTTTTTTTTCTTCTTCATTTTTTGCGATTAAGAAATCTCATTAGTGATTAATATTAGTCTTTTATTAAATATTACTTTTTTAATTTAAAAAAGAAGGTGAACTATAAAAAAAATGTTTATATAGCTCATAAATTTTTAACTAAAGAACCAACCTTTAACATTCTTTTTCGTTTTTGGTTTTTTATTTTCGTCCTCAATACATAATGATAGTGTGTTCTAAGGATTAGAATGGATTCAATATTTTAAAACATAAAAAAAGGTATAATACTTGTACAGTTTTATTTATTAAAAATCGTAAATATTCATAAATATAATGATGAACATTATAAAGTCTATGTCTAAATGAGAAATTGATTCCATGAAGAGTCGTCTAATGCGAGAATACAACCATAATACGTGTTGCAGATTTTCGTGCTTGATTCTCGTCTTGTGCATCGTTGTGAGAGTTATGTTGATTAATGTGTTTTAAATTTTGGGGTGAATTTTTCATCATCGTTCACAAAATGATGATGAAGAACATGATTCTTAGCTCTACATTTTTTCATGATATTTTTTGATTAAGAAATCTTGTTTAGGCAGTTTTTTTTATTAAAAGCTTAGACATTCGTAAATATAATGAAGAAGATTATAAATTCCATAATCAAATGAATAATTCAATTCACGAAGTGCACTAGTGGTTTAGTGGTAGAATAGTACCCTGCCACGGTACAGACCCGGGTTCGATTCCCGGCTGGTACATGTGGGTATGAGCTATGATGTCTAATGTCTTTTCAATTGATGGCTCAATTGTACGTCATCGTTCACAAATCGATGATGGTTAACATGATTCTGAGCTCTTCATTTTTTGTTGATATATTGCAATTAAGAAATCTTGTTTACGGAGTTTTATTTTCTAAAACCATAGACATCCACAAATATAATGAAGAAGATTATAAGTTTGATAACGAAATGAATAATTCAACTCACAAAATGCACCAATGGTCTAGTGGTAGAGTGGTTAAATTTACGTCATCAATCACAAATTGATGATGTTGAACATCATTCTCAACTTTTTTTTTCTTCTTCATTTTTTGCGATTAAGAAATCTCATTAGTGATTAATATTAGTCTTTTATTTAATGTTACTTTTTTAATTTCAATAAGAAGGTGAACTATAAAAAAATGTTTATATAGCTCATAAATTTTTAACTAAAGAACCAACCTTTAAAATTCTTGTTCATTTTTTGTTTTTAAATTTTCTTCCTCAATACATAATGATAGTTTGTTCTAAGGATAAGAGTGGATTCAATATTTTAAAACATAAAAAAGGTATAATACTTGTAATGTTTTATTTATTAAAAATCGTAAACATTGATAAATTAAATGATGAACGTTATAAAGTCTATGTCCAAATGATAAATTGATTCCATGAAGAGTCGTCTAACGGTAGAATACAACCATAATACGTGTTGCAGATTTTTGTGCTTGATTCTCGTCTTGTGCATCGTTGTGAGAGATATGGTGATTAATGTGTTTGAAATTTTTGGGTGAATTTTTCGTCATCGTTTATAAAACGATGATGAAATACATGATTCTAAGCTTTACATTTTTTCATGATATTTTTCAATTAAGAAATCTTGTTTAGGCAGCTTTTTTTATTAAAAGCTTAGACATTCGTAAATATTATGAAGAAGATTATAAATTCCATAATCAAATGAATAATTCAATTCACGAAGTGCACCAGTGGTCTAGTGGTAGAATAGTACCCTGCCACGGTACAGACCCGGGTTTGATTCCTCGTTGGTGCATGTGGCTGTGAGCTCTTATGTCTAATGTCTTTTCAATTGATGGGTCAATTGTACGTCATTGTTCACAAATCGATGATGTTGAACGTGTTTATGAGCTCTTCATTTTTTTTTGATATTGCGATTAAGAAATCTTGTTTACGGAGTTTTATTTTCTAAAACCTTAGACATCCACAAATATAATGAAGAAGATTATAAGTTTTATAACAAAATGAATAATTCAACTCACAAAATGCACCAATGGTCTAGCTGTAGAATGGTACCCTGCCATGGTATAGACCCGGGTTTCGATTGTCGGCTGATGCATGTGAATTTGAGCTATAATGATTCATGTATGTTCAGTTCATGGGTCAATTTTATGTCATCAGTTAAAAATCAATGATGTTGAACATGATTCTCAGGTTTTTTTTTCTTCTTCATTTTTTGCGATTAAGAAATCTCATTAGTGATTAATATTAGTCTTTTATTTAATGTTACTTTTTTAATTTCAATAAGAAGGTGAACTATAAAAAAATGTTTATATAGCTCATAAATTTTTAACTAAAGAACCAACCTTTCACATTCTTCTTCATTTTTGGTTTTTAAATTTTCGTCCTCAATATTTAATGATAGTGTGTTGTAAGGATAAGAGTGGATTCAATATTTTAAAACATAAAAAAGGCATAATACTTGTAAAGTTTTATTTATTAAAAATCGTAAACTTGATAAATATAATGATGAACATTATAAAGTCTTTGTCCAAATGAGAAATTGATTCCATGAAGAGTCGTCTAAAGCTAGAATACAACCATAATACGTGTTGCAGATTTTCGTGCTTGATTCTCGACTTGTGCATCGTTGTGAGAGTTATGGTGATTAATGTGTTTTAAATTTTACATTCGTGTTCGTCCTCAACACATAATGATAGTGTATTCTAAGGATAAGAGTGGATTCAATATTTTAAAACATAAAAATGGTATAATACTTATAAAGTTTTATTTATTAAAAATCGTAAACATTCATAAATATAATGATGAACATTATAAAGTCTATGTCCAAATGAGAAATTGATTCAATGAAGAGTCGTCTAATGCTAGAATACAACCATAATACGTACAGACCCGGGTTCGATTGTCGGCTGGTGCATGTGAATTTGAGCTATGATGATTCATGTTTGTTCAGTTGATGTGTCAATTTTACGTTATCAGTCACAAATCGATGATGTTGAACATGATTCTCAGGTTTTTTTTTTTCTTCTTCATTTTTTGCGATTAAGAAATCTCATTAGTGATTAATATTGGTCTTTTATTTCATGTTAGTTTTTTAATAGCAGGGTTAAGTATATAAAAAAGGTTTATATTTCTCACATATTTTAAACTAAAGAACCAATATTTCACATTCTTATTCGTTTTTTGGTTTTTAAATTTTTGTCCTCAACATATATTGATAGTATATTCTAAAGATAAGAGTGGGTTCACTGTTTAAAAACATAAAGAAGGTACAATACTTCAAATGTTTTATTTGTTAAAAATCTCAAACATTCATAAACATAATGACGAACATTATAAGGTTTATGTCGAAATGAGAAATTGATTCCATGAAGCGCTAGTGGTGTAGTGGTAGAATACTACCCGACTAGGTATTGTACATCTTCGGGCTTGATTCTCGGCTTGTGCATCGTTGTGAGACTTATGGTGATTAATGTGTTTTAAATTTTTGGGTCAATTGTTCGTCATCGTTCACAAAACGATGATGAAGAATATGATTCTAAGCTCTACATTTTTTCATTATATTATGCGATTAAGAAATCTTGTTTAGAGAGTTTTATTTATTAAAAGCTTAGACATTCGTATTTATAATAAAGAAGATTATAAATTCCATATCCAAATGAATAATTCAACCCACGAAGTGCACCAATGGTCTAGTGGTAGAATGGTACCCTGCCACGTTACAGACACGGATTCGAATCTCGGGTGGTGCTTGTCGGTTTGAGCTATGATGATTCATGTTTGTTCAGTTGATGGGTCAATTTTACGTCATCAGTCACAAATCGATGATCTAGAATATGATTCTCAACTATTTATTTCTTCTTCATTTTTTGCAATTAAGAAATCTCATTAGTGATTAATATTAGTCTTATATTTAATGTTAGTCTATTAATTTCAATCCCAAGGTGAATAATAAAAAATGTTTATATAGCTCACAAATTTTATACTAAAGAACTAATCTTTCATATTCGTGTTTGTTTTCTGTTTTTAAAATTTTTTTCCTCAATACATAGTGATAGTGTATTCTAAAGATAAGAGTGGGTTCAATATTTTAAAACATAAAGAAGGTATAATACTTATAAAATTTTATTTATTAAGAAGCTTAAAAATTCATAAATAAAATGATGAACATTATAAAATCTATGTCCAAATGAGAAATTGATTTAATGAGGCACTAGTAGTCTAGTGGTAGAATACTTCCCTACTACGTACTATAGATGTTCGTGCTTGATTCTCAGCTTGTGCATCGTTGTGAGAGCTATGGTGATTAATTTGTTTTTTAAATTTATGGGTCAATTGTTCGTCATTGTTCACAAAACGATCATGAAGAACATGATTCTTGTTAGAAATATTTTAATATAATTTAAAAAATAAAAAATAAAAATAAAAAATTTATTATTGCTCATGTTTTTATAGACCTTTAATTTATGGGTTAATGTTTTTTATGGTTAACGACTATATTCTTATTACAATTTACTCATTTGTCTCCCTTTTCTACCTATAAATACCACCTAGGTGCATGGGGAAAAAACAACAACAACAAAACAACCACAAATACTAGAGTTTTCTCAGAAGTGTTCTTCTTTTCTTCTCTATATTATCTTTAAGACAGTGGTGTTCATAAGGTTCGGAGATCCTTCGCTGCACTTGATCAATCTGACGGGTTGTTGTATCTTGGGAGAGAAACACATTTTATTTGAAACACATATGATTGTATATTTGTTTAGCCTTGTGCAGTAAGGGCGTTTTCTGTCTAAGGATAGCGTTATGTATGCCTCAACCCAGGCTATTTCTACTCCTTTTCTCATTTACTTTTTATCTCTTTATTGTTATTATAATTGTTGATCTCTTATTAATATTCATTGTTTAATATATATTCTTAGTATTATTATTGATTTAATAATTATTATTAGGGTTAAGTAAGTTTTTAGTCACTGAACTTTTGCCAAAAATTGGAATTTATTGTTGGTCGAACTTTGATAAATTTTGGTCTCAAAACTTTAAAAATGAATGAATATAGTCCTTTTAAACCAATTACGTTGACTTTTTTCAATATGTGGAATGTGTTTCATGTTAATATTGGAGTTGTTTACGCCGTTTGACACATTCTCGGCTCAATATTTACTGAGAAATGTGTTCGAAACCTAAAAAAAGTTAACAAAACTGGGTTAAAAGGACTACATTCATTCATTTTTAAAGTTTAGGGACCAAAATTTATCAAAGTTTCGACAAAGGAAGAATTCCAATTTTAGGTCAAAGTTCAGGGACTAAAAACATACTTAACCCTTATTATTATATCATTTTATATTTTTATTATTATTAGTATTATTTGAGTAATCATTTTCTAACAATTCTAAGCTCTCCATTTTTTCATTTTCTAATCATTAAGAGTTTTATTTATTAAATGCATAGACATTTGTAAATATAGTGAAGAAGATTATAAATTCCATATCCAAATGAATAATTCAATTCACGAAGTGCACTAGTGGTCTATTGGTTCAATAGTACTCTGCCACGATACATACCTAGGTTCGATTCCCGGATGGTGCATATGGGTTTGAGATATTATGATTGATATCTTTTCAGTTGATGGGCCAATTTTACGTCATCAGTCACAAATCGATGATGTTGAACATGATTCTTAGGTTTTCTTTTCTTCTTCATTTTTGCGATTAAGAAATCTCATCAGTGATTAATATTAGTCTTTTATTTCATGTTACTTTTTTAATTTCAATACTAGAGCGAACTATAAAAAAAAAATTTATATAGCTCATAAATTTTTAACTAAAGAACCAACTTTTCACATTCTTGTTCATTTTTTGGTTTTTAAATTTTCGTCCTTAATACATAATGATAATGTATTCTAAAGACAAGAGTGGATTCAATATTTTAAAACATAAAAAACAAATAATACTTATAAAGTTTTATTTATTAAAAATCGTAAACATTCACAAATATAATGATGAATATTATAATGTTTATGTCTAAATGAGAAATTGATTCCCTTAAGAGTCGTCTAGTGGTAGAATACTACCATAGTACGTATTATAGATTTTTGTGCTTGATTCTTGTCTTGTGCATCGTTGTGAAAGCTATGATGATTAATGTGTTTTAAATTTTGGGGTCAATTGTTCGTCATTGTTCACAAAACGATGATGAAGAACATGATTTTAAGCTCTACATTTTTTCATGATATTTTTTGATTAAGAAATCTTGTTTAGAGAGTCTTTTCTATTAAATGCATAGACATTCGTAAATATAATGAAGAAGATTATAAATTACATATCCAAATGAATAATTCAATTCACGAAGTGCACCAATGGTCTAGTTGTAGAATAGTACCTTGCCATGGTACAAACTCAGGTTCGATTCCCGGATGGTGCATGTGGGTTTGAGCTATGATGACTAATGTCTTTTCAATTGATGGGTCAATTGTACATCATTGTTCCCAAATCGATGATGTTAAACATGATTTAGAGCTCTTCATTTTTGTTTATATTTTGCGATTAAGAAATCTTGTTTAGGGAGTTTTATTTACTAAAAGCTTAGACATCCATAAATATATTGAAGAATATTATAAATTCCATATCCAAATGAGTAATTCAATTCACTAAGCGCACTAGTGGTCTGGTAGTAGAATAGTATTGTGCCACGACACAGACCCAAGTTTGATTCTAGGTTGATGTTTGTGGGTTAGAGCTATGGTGATTGAAAATTGCCGAGTCAATTGTACGTCATCGTTCACAAATTGATAAGGCAGAATAAGATTCTGAGCTCTTCTTTTTTTTTTCCTTCATTTTTTGCGATTCGAAAATCTCATTAGTGATTAATGTTAGTTTTTTATTTAATGTTAGGCTTTGAATTTCAATAGTGGGGTGAATTATATAAAAGATGTTAGCTAATACATTTGAAACTAAAGAACCAATCTTTCACATTCTTGTTCCATTTTTGGTTTTTAATTTTCGTTCTCAATACATAATGATAGATTGTTCTAAAGATAAGAGTGGGTTCAATATTTTAAAACATAAAGAAGGTATACTATTTATAGAGTTTTATTTATTAAAAAGCTTAAACATTCATAAATATAATCATGAACATTATAAAGTATATGTCCAAATGAGAAATTGATTCCATGAAGCATTGGTGGTGTAGTGGTACTATATTATCCTACTTCGTATTGTAGATGCTCGTGTTTGATTCTCGACTAGTGCATCGATGTGAGAGCTATCATAATTAATGTGTTTTCAAATTCTGGGTCAATTGTTCGTCTTCGTTCACAGATCGATGTGAAGAACATGATTCTGAGCTATTCATTTTTTTCTTGATATATTCCATTTAAGAAATCTTGTTTAGAGAGTTTTATTTATTAAAAGCTTAGACATTCATAAGTATAATGAAGAAGATTATAAATTCCATATCCAAATGAGTAATTCAATTCACGAAGCATACTAGTGGTCTAGTTGTAGAATAATACCCTGCCACGGTTCAAACCCAGGTTCGATTCCCAGCTGGTGTATATGGGTTAGAGCTATGATGATTTATGTTTCGTCCTCAATACATAATGATAGTGTATTCTAAAGATAAGAGTGAATTCAATATTTTAAAACATAAAGAAGGTGTAAAACTTATATAGTCTTATTTATTAAAAACTATAGACATTCATAATTATAATGATGAACATTATAAATTCTTTGTCCAAATGAGAAATTGATTCCATGAAGCACTAGTGGTCTAGTGGTAGAATACTATCGTACTACATATTATAGATGCTCTTGTTTGCTGCATCGTTGTGAGAGCTATGATGATTAATGTGTTTTCAAATTCTGGGTCAATTATTCGTCATCATTCATAAATCGATGATAAAGAACATGATTATGAGCTCTTCATTTTTTTCTTGATATTTTACGATTAAGAAATCCTGTTTAGAGATTTTTATTTATTAAAAGCTTAGACATTCATAAATATAATGAAGAAGATTATAAATTCCATATCTAAATGAGTAATTCAATTCATGAAGCACACTAGTGGTCTAGTGGTAGAATAGTACCTTGCCATAGTACAGACCCGAGTTTGATACTTGGCTGGTGCATGTAGGCTAGAGTTATGATGATTAATGTCTTTTCAGTTGATGGGTCAATTGTACATCATCGTTCACAAATCGATGATGCAGAACATGATTATGAGCTTTTTTCTTCATTTTTTTTATGATTATGAAATCTTATTAGTGATTAATGTTAGTCTTTTAATTTCAATTAATATTAGTCTTTTATATACTCAATGAAAAATATATTGGAGATACGAATAAGTTTTATGACAAACCAATTAATTAGAAGAAATGAAAAATAGAAAGAATATATATATATATATATATATAGGATTACTTAATTAATTACGAATATTTCAATAATTAAAACGGGGGTGGAGATATGTCGGGGATGGGTATTATGGCGGGGATATGTTCATCCTTATACCTATCAACACCCAATTTCGTCCGGGTAAATAAATTTATTTTCAAAAAAAAATAAAAAAAATAAAAAAAATGTGAAACATTATTTTCTTCAAAGATTTTCAAACTTTAATTTAGAAAAGAAAAAAGAAAAAAAAAGAGATGAAAAAAAAAGGAATAAAGAGGGAATAGCCCAATTTGTTATTAATTATCGCACTCCTTCTCATGAGCCCAACAACTCAACCTGCTTTCTACCCTTGTTCTTGGAAGAGAAATTAGTGATATGATTCTAATAATGAAAAGAAATATTTCTTGAAATGGTTATAATCAATATTACTAACTGGGATTGATTTTGTGCTCTGATTTGTTAATGGTTAGAATCAATATTACTAATTTGGGATTGATTTTGTGCTCTGATTTACTATAATTTGATTCTTATACTGTGTTGCTATCATAACCAATTCCTTCCTTATATTGTTCATTACAATTAAGGCTGAGATTGCATTAATATTACAAGGTGCGAGTATAAATACTCACTCCATCATAACCACCTTAAAAAAGGAAATTCTCTACACTACTCTAATTCTTTCCCATCACCACTCCCACATACACACATCTTTTTAATCTCTCTTTAAAAAAAAATATTGAAGGAGGTAGAAGAAAGAAAAAAAAAACATTTTCTACACTCTCTCTTTCTCCATTACCACCCACATAGACAGACACCTCTCATCTTTATCTCTCTAGCAAAAAACAAAAATATTAGAAAAGGAGGCAAAGAATAAGAAAAAGAGAAAAGGTGAGGAGATATTGAACATTTTTTATGGTACGTAACTGCTAGTTCATTTTTTTTTCTTTTGATTTATTTTTATCAATTTTTTTATTATTCTTTTTAAATCATTAATTTTTTTCCCATTTTTTTGGTGTCTGTTCGACCACTCGCGTTGCATGACACCTCTTTTAGACTTTCGTTCCTTTTTTTTTCTAAAAAATATATATCAATCTAAGAATAAAATATAACTTTCTTTGTTTACTCTTTTATATCTATTTGGTTGCTCACGTCGCAATGACATCCACAACTACTCTAAAATAACTTTAAAAAAATATTAAAGATTTATAAATGATTAAAAAATAAAAAAAAAGATTAGAAAAAATTTTATTTGAAGTGTCTATCTGGCCGCTCGCGTCGCGTGACACCAATTTTAAAATAATACTAAAATTTAAATAAAAAGGTTTTTCAAAATTATAAAACAAATTAAATCATTTTTCAAATAATTTTCCAAATAGATTTTTCAAAAAGAACTATGTAACCCTGATTCTCCATTCACATGGAGATACGTATGAGCGAGGATTAATCCTCGTCGGGCCCAAAAAATCAAAAAAATAGTTGTTTTTTGTACATTCTTTTATTACTAATTTTGGGAAAAATTAAATATTTTGAAAAACCACAAAACTTTTGCACATTTAATTAAAGGTACCGTCTTAGGACGAACGTTGTGGGGTGCTAATACCTTCCCCACGCATAACCGATTCCCGGACCAAAAATCTGGTTTTTCGCAGACCTTGCTCTTTTTTATGGTCCATAGTTTCCTATAATAACTATGGTGGCGACTCCAAACTTTGTTTTTACAAAATTTTATTTTTTTGGTTCGTCGTCCTGTCGCGATTTCGGTTGCGACAGATGGCGACTCCACTGGGGATGCTAGAGATTCTGACCATGTATTTGGATGTGCAAAATTGTTGTGGTTTTTCTTCATATTTTTTCTTTCTCATTTTTTTTTGGTATGTGTTTTTTAAATTTTTTTTATATTTAGAATAATTGTATGTGTATATTCTTCTTTATTTTTGTATTTGGAATAATTGACAGGTGTGGGTTTAGGTATACATTGTGTTCTCCCTTCACACACACACATTTTATTCATTACATGAATGAGGCTCTATACCCGGGCTGAGTTGCTTAGAATTAGAGGGGATTGTGTAGCAGTGTCACAATGGATGTACTTCCCAAGTGGTCATTGTGAGAACCCCAACTAGAGTTTGTTTGCTTCATTCGTACTCCCACTTCTTGTTGTTTACCAACTGTCGTGGGAAATGCCATGAAGTGGGCCATAGCTCTAGTTGTAAGACCCATAGAATTTAATTAAATAAATAAATAAATAATTAATAAATACGGGAGGGGTAATAATTATGACATTAAATTATGGTTGGTATGATGTGGAAAGGTGTTAGCTCATGTAGTTGAGAGCACTTTGATTGTGTGAAAGGACTTGGGTTCGAGTCCTATGTATGATACTTTTTGTGTTATTATTATTATTTCAATCTATGAAAGCATGTTCTATTATGATATGATGCTTGAATTGTGATGGTTAGCATGAAACATGATTGGTTGAAGTGGTTATGCACTTGAGTGGTAACAAATGGGTCATGGGTTCAAACCTTGGAAATGTTAAATGGAACTTATGCTTATTTTTATTTTGCTAATGGTGACTTTAGAGGGAAATGGGAAAGGTTAACAGAAACCATGGGAAGCAGTACGGCCAAGGGGGGGCTGCATTCACCATTCATGATGAGTGATGGATGGTTATTAAAAAGTAAATGAACATAAATTCGTTTTAATGTTTTGGGTAACCTAAAGTACTAGTTTAAAAGGAAAAAGTTGGAGTTTAGGCAAGGGTTTGACAAGGCTGAACTTAGACTCAGAAAAACAGAGACAAGGGTGAGTGAGAGGGGTCTGACGTGAGAGAGTTGAAGGCAGAATTGAGAGAAACCGAGGTTGGCTATTAGTGATCAAGGAAGAGCTTCATCAATTGTTCAAATTTAAGCTAAGGATCCAGGTTAGGGGAGTTTACCGCGATTATATTGTTGTTTGGTATGAATTCTGTGAAAATAATGTTTAAGATATGCATGCACTATGTTTATTCTGAGTTTCTGTTGAATTCTGGAAATTTTCCAGAAACCGCCTGGCGGGCTATACATAGCCGCCAGGCGGCTTATCCATTTCTGTGTATTTTGCTGTGTTCTGGGTGCAGCGCCTGGCGGTGAATCCCTGTACCGCCAGGCGACTCATAGTCTAGGCCATTCTGGGTGTTTTTGGATGAACCGCCTGGCGGGATTGGCTCTGATCGCCAGGCGGCGCGAGTTGAACACTCGTTTTAAGCTTTTCTTGAGTGTTTGGCATGAATTGTTCGGAAGGAAATCAAGGGGTGGGTCTTATGAGTGGATTTGGTGTAGAAGTGTTTTGATTTCGAGTGTAATTCACATGGAAATTCAATGGAACAGTGACCAAGCGTTTAGGGTTGAACAATTGTGGTTTGATGTCGTGAGAGTGATCAGTGATTGGAATGCTGGAATAATTTTAATAGATGTGGGCGTAGGCTACGAGGAACACGATACATAAGGGATAGAGTATAGAGATTTCACTACGGTAATGATATTTTCCCTCTTACTATACAAACGAACTTGGGAAGTGTATAAATTGGTTGAGATAGTGGTAATAGGAAGCTTGGGGAAGTATGTTAGGTCACGGGATATTCTAGTACTGTTAGAGCCTTAATAACCTGCGTGTCAGTATGGAATTGGGGAAAATAAGAATGACACCTAATCATGGGTGAGTTTCTTGGCTTGTAATTATTTTATGGAGAGTTGTAGTAGAGAGGGAGAGTGGTACAGTTTCATCTAAGTGAACAATACCATGCACTGAGTTAGGAGTATAATGGATTGAGGATGGGTGTGAGGGCAAGATGCGAAGGGTAATTGACCAAAACCAGTACTGCATAAGTACTGATACGGCGCCTGGCGACAGAATTAGGTCCGCCAGGTGGTAGAGAGGCAACAATGGGGCTCTGGTGCAGGAGGCGCCCGGCGGCAGAGGGGTTCCGCCAGGCGATGGCGACGAAATTCGTGGTCTCTGGAACAGCGTCCGCCTGGCGATGGAAACGGTTCCGCCAGGCGGTAGTTACTGAATTTGTGATTTATGGGGCGCTTGGCGGCACGTGTCCCCCCCGCCAGGCGGTCTGGAAGCTGGTAGCGCCTAGCGGTACGTGTCCCCCGCCAGGCGATTTATATTGCTACAGATTTGAGTTTTGATTGTGAATTTGTGATCTACAGTGCGTCTAGTGATGCTTTAAGGGTGAGATTGCTGGTGTTCCTTGAGTTGTGGCTCGGAACGTATCCCTTGAGTTGTGGTTCGGGATAGGGGTTAAGCACGTGGTATTCCTTGAGTTGTGGCTCGAAATAGCATCTCTTGAGTTGTGGCTCGGGATGGCGGATGGACACGAGGGACCCTGGAGTAGTTGCTCGGGTTGGTGAGTTTTGCCGGTATGAGTGTGCTGGTTGTGGCCAGTACGGATGGGTCCAGTTAGATTGCCCTCCTCAGTTGTTGGCTGACGAGGTTGGTAGTCTTGGGACGATACGGACTATATTCGTATATGGGAACTCTACCTGGCGTTGCAGTGTATGATCCGTAGCATGTTTTCCCGCACGTGCTCTATCGGTTGTGGCCGATAGGTATGGTAGCAAGTCACCTTGAAGTAATCCTTAGTCGTTGTAGAACATGAATAATCTGATTGGGGGTCAGATGGTAGAAATTAAAGAATAGGACAAAGTGAGATAATTATATTATGTATGGTCGCTTGTGTTTATATGATTATATTTCTGTAACTTTACATATGTGATTTAATTGTTAAGCTCACCCTATTTGCGTGTGTGTGGCGATGATCGTGTACGCGGTACACGGGAGCAGATTCTATTGATGCAGGTGGCTCAGGTGACGCTTAGCCGCGGAGAGGGGTTATACTTGGGAAATTGCTTATGTTTTCTTTATTGCCTTTGAAAACAGTTGTAAACCCTGATGGGTAATTTTATAACGTTATGGTGTTGGTATTCATAGACTTTATTCGATGGTTTAATGAAGTTTTTAAATTTTCCCGTGTTTTGGGAAAGTGAGGTATTATTAAATGCGCACGGTTTTAATTTATTTATTTTTATTTAATTCTAAATCAGTAATATCCTGACGGGATGTTACATTTGGTATCAGAGCATTGGTTTTCAAAATGATTTTTGGGGTCTATGGGGAGTGAGCATACCGTGTTACGTTTGCGTGACTAATTGTCTATGCTGTTAGTTTATTTCTGGATATGAAATCCTAATATGGGCCGTGTGTGTGTAAACAGCTATAATATGTGGCGCGCACGAGCTATGGCTAACAGGAGGAGGAGGAACACAGCTGGAGCTGATGACATAGCTCAGGTGATCCATCGTATGGTGGATGCGATGCAGCCCATAGCGGCGCCACCCAGAGCTGTAGTGGCACCTACCCGACCAGTATCTATGGAGGATTTCATGAAACACCGGCCGGCCAAGTTCTCTGGCAAGGCCACTCCTGATG
>Ga0214544_1001984_pt1 | contig 43131 bp, 22 predicted proteins | sample CNSS3metaG_FD_160074 | JGI IMG/M metagenome (GOLD analysis project Ga0214544, IMG submission 160074) | Root nodule microbial communities from cowpea collected in UCLA plant growth center, Los Angeles, California, USA - CNSS3 | ecosystem: Host-associated > Plants > Roots > Nodule | place: USA...
CTAGGTCCCCAGATATCGGAATGGATGACAGAAAAACTAGAAGTACACTTTGATTGAGACCTTTTAGGAAAGGTAGATCTAACATGTTTTCCTAGTTGACATGACTCACATTCTAAAGTCTGGAGACGACTAAGTTCAGGAAACATTTTCTTTAACTTGGACAGGTGAGGGTGACCAAGCCGATCATGTAACATTTTAGGATTGGGGGCTGCAACACATGACACACGTGGACGAGATCCAAAATGGTATAATCCGCCCGCTTCATATCCTTCTCCAATCCGTCTCCCCGAGCCACGCTCCTGTATAACAAAAGATTTGTCATCGAAGGTTACAGAGCAATTCAATGTTTTGGTTAACTGACTTAAGGAAATTAAATTGAAAGGACAATTAGGGACAAAAAGGACAGATTTTAGATTTAAGGACGGAGATAAGATGGCTTGACCGACTCCCTTTGAGGATGTTTTAGAACCATTTGCGAGGGTTATAAAATGAGATTTTTCTTGGAATGAAATGGTTGAGAACAAGGAGGTATTACCAGAAATGTGATCAGAAGCACCAGAGTCAATTACCCATGAATTGTGACCTTCCATGGATTGAGAGATGCAAACAGTTGATGTACTTGGAGCTTGAGATGACTGTGCCAAGCTGTTGGATTTGAGGCGTAGGTACTCTTGATACTCGTCCTCAGTGAACTTGGAGTCAGTAGTCTCTGCCTGGGAGACATTGGCTGTTTTGGCAGGAAATCCATGTAAAGTGTAGCAGTTTTCTTGGGTATGACCCATCCTTTTACAATACGTACACTGAGGACGCCCACGACCTCCACGTCCACCTCCTCTAGTTCCACGACCTCCTCTTCCTCGGGTGGCAACCATGACAGATGGTTCCATTACAGCAAGAGTTTCTGGAGTTTGAAGAGTTGGAACACGTATCATGCGGGAGATCAAAGTTTCCATGGAAGGAACCTCATGAGAGGTCAAAAGCTGATCTCGGATATGATTAAAGTCTGGGTGTATAGCGCGGAGGATCATTACCATATAGTACTTGTCAAGCTTTTTCTTCATTTCATCTAGAGAGTCGACTTCCAAGAACATTCGAAGTTCTTCCACAGCAGCTTGAGCGTCATTCATGAATGAAATCATATCATGGTTAGTCATTTTCATAGATGCCAACTTGTTCGCAGAATCATAGAGGCGTTGAATATCATTTGCATAGATATTTTGAGTTCGCTTCCAAAACGAGTGGCAAGTTTTGAAGGCCCGTAGGGACATTAAAAGTCATGGTTCCACCGACTGCCACAATAGAGAACACAGTTGGAAATCTGCTTGTTTCCACTGTTCAGCTTTTTCAGAAGGTACATGGCTGCAATCTTTCTCAAGGTGTTCGTGATGTCCTTGACCGAGAAACCACATCTCAACGGCAGCGGACCAAGATAAGTAATTTTGGCCATTTAGTTTCTCGGACGTAATGCAGGGGCTTCCGGAGAATGAAATAGCACTCCCAGTACCTCCAATGCCATGATATGATCAAGAGAATAAACAAAAACAGAGAGGATCTCGAAAAACAGTGAAACACTGATGATTTTCGAATTCGAAAGTGACGATTTCCAAAAAAGGTGCTACTGGACTTCACCGGAACAGAGATTTGAGGGTCAAAACGGGTAGAGGAGGCTCCGGCGACGGCGACGGAGGTGGCGCGACGACAAACTGGCGACTGGAAGGTGGTGCGTGGGCGGCACGTGCCTGACTGCAGCGAACAGAGATGACGCGCGTGGAGGCGCGTGGCGACGACGCTACCTGCGACACCAGCGGGGTTGGCTGTCGTGCGGAGAGGCGGTTCAGATCCGGTGGTTTCCGTACGAAACTGCGTCGGTGGACAGCGGCGGACAACGACGGAGGACTGCAAACAGTGGCAGATAGTGTTGAAATGTTTTTTGATAGTGTTGGGTAGTTCAAAAACGAGGTTAAACGAACTTGGACAGCCGCGGACAGCCGCGGTGACTAACGACGATCAACCGCGGACAGCGGTGACAGACCTGATGAGACAGAAACCAGAGCGGGATCGAACCGCTCTGATACCAACTTGAGACTGAGACTTTAAAATATATGAGTAGTGGACAATAGTACCACTCTCCTCCTCTTCTATTTATAATGAAGCAAGTACATATGAAAAGACTAGTCTAAGGTACTAGGCATGATTACATGCAGTAGTAGATACGGCAGTAGATAGTTTCCCACACTCAACACCCTATACATAGGGTTAATGATACAATAGGTAATAATTCTAACATTAGGGATTATAATTTTCCTTTGCACCTTATCTCTTCTCCTCTCATCTTTGGCCTCGCCTTGGTCTAAAACCATGCTCCTCTTCATCATTATCATTCCCTGGCATGTGGTTCCCAAACGCCTCTCGGCTTTGGCCTCTCCTTGGTCTAAAAACATGCTCCTCTTCATCATTATGAGAAGAATGGTTTGAATCATCATGTCTCCTTCTTCTTCTCTCCACCCCCTCTAAACTCACACTTACATCTTCATTAGACTTTTGGAGCCTTTTAAACTGTTGTTGATTGTGTTGTTGCATTTGATTCATTTGTAATGTGAGCTTACCAAGTGTAAGCATAATTGTCGCAGTCTTAGGTGATGGAGGATCACTATTCTAGGAAGAAGCCATGTCTTGCAAGAAAATGTTAGTAATAATAATTTTTACTTTTATTTTGACCTCACTACTCTTCAAAGTGTTCTACTCAATTTTCCACTCGTGTATCACACTTATAGCTTTTTTTCTTGAATGTACTATCTTTCCTTTTTACCACTCAAATTCCATTTAGGGCTTAGCAAAGAACTCTTGTAGCTTAAGCAAAGAGTTAACAAACAATGTGAAAAGCGTTGCAAGATCTAAATCTTGACTCAAGAGGTAAAAAAAATACAAAACTCTAGACAAAGCTTCAAGGAATTTTAAAAACACAAAAATACAAGCATTCAAAAATTTTTGTTTTTTTTTTCATGTGACAACAAAATATAATAGATGATGAAATTCTAACCAGAACCTTACTTTAGATACTAGATGATACAATCCAATCCAGAAAAGAGTACAATCGTTTCTGAATTTAAATCCTCAAGAGGCATAAAAAAAATAAATAAGATAAGAACACATAATAAGACATGGATAGAGGACGCCACAATCTAGCAGATTCATAAGTCAAGTGAAGATTCGCCATAAATATATTAATCTTTGATAAGAATCAAAGTTCTAATCCAAGAACCAAGAAAATCCTCTCTCAAATAATGCAAATGCATATAATATGACTCAAGTTATTACAATTGTTATAGACCTTGGTACTTATGGGCCTTAAAAGATAAAAGATAAAAATGGAAAAATATCAAAGGATAACAAAAAATATTCAAAAATATCAAAAGATATCAAAGATATAAAAAATATCAAAAGATATCAAAGATATCAAAAGATAACAAAAGATAAAATAAAAAAAAAGGATAAGCTAGATAATTTACATAATTAAATTTAATTGTATGATCTTCATGGCTCATGTCCTTTTAATGTTAAAAGCTCCTCCTCAAGTTCTTCTTGTATATATTTAAGAGATAGTCCTCTGTCATATTCTCTTTCTTAAAGTGAAGTTGTCCTCAACTTCGTGTCATCTAAAGATTCCTTCACCTTTGTATTGGATCAAGAGATAGTCCTCTATTAGATTCTTATACACCTTCACAACTTTCAACATATGGAGTGTTAGTGGCTTCTTATTCAAAATGGGGATAATAGATTACTTAGGTGGATAAGTCATCCATGTGTCTTTTGGGGTTATTGGTTTCAAAACTACATGTTGGGTAAGCATAAGGATTTTTAGATATATATGCTAACTAACTCATGTTAATATTTTTAGTTAATCATGTCTAGTATTTGTCACAATCAAATTTTATTTTAGGGAATGAAATATGCATGAGCAAACACTAAAAATATATATATATATATATATATATATATATATATATATATATGTATATGAAGTGATTTGAGTGCATGTATGTATATGATCTAATATGTTGGACCAAGGCTAAACAAGGATAGGGAAAGGTTTCTTCCAAACAACATCTTTCTAATGCAGGCAGATGTAGGATTGTTGTGGATGGGGTTGATACGGTTCAATGGAGGAGATCCATACAAAGTGAATGTAGATGCTTCCTTTGTCATCCTCAACACTCACACTTGCACTACCACTAGCATGCTCACTTAGGTCATTCTTGATGTCATATTTTTCAAAAACCTTCTTCATTAGAGGTGTTCAAGGCATGATCATTGGTTTGGTTCACAAATGATGTACCACGATCAAGTAGTGAAAGCAAAACATATTAGAATTAGGTTTAAATGTAGAATTGTATTACGATTTGAAAATAACTTTTAAAATTGTCTATTTTTATTTTTGGATATTTAAACTCTTGGGCACTTTGAAATTGTTGAACAATCAATGAAATTTCTTCTTTTGTTCATTTTTATCTGTATACTGACGTATGTTTTTTAGAGTTTTATAATTTTTTATGTAATTTAAATTTTCATTATTAAGGAAAAAATATATTGAATTATGAAATCATAAATATAGGTGAATAATAATAAATAATAAAATATTATTGAATTATGAAATTATAAATGTAGGTGGATAATAATAAATAATAAAATATTTTATTAAAGAATTATTTATACTAATGACATTTATAAATGTTGTAATATATTGTGAATTATGAAATTTTTAAGTGTCATTGTATTCATTGGATTTTCTTTTTAGTAAGTAAATAACAATATTTTTAACTGTCATTAATTACCTCATTAAAATGCCACTTTATACTATGTATAAAGTGATGTTTATTGTGGCGTTTCACTTCAGAACGTCATATTATACTTTGTAACGGTAGGAATTACGACATTTTCAAAAAATGTCACACACATAAATAACGACGTTTAAAAATATCGTAATATTCAAAAATAAATGCCACAACTTATGCAATATTTTGTAGTGTGATCCTAGTTACTTTCTTGTGTGATTTATTCACGATTGCAACGTGTTTTAGAACTTGAATTCACTATTTTGATACTGCTTGTTTGATTTCACTATTGAGATTATTTAGACCATTTTGGTTGATTATGCTACTTAACCAAACAACCTACCTTGTATAGTTTTCCATTACACCTTTCTTTGAGCTTTATTGACCTTATTTCTTGATATCACAAAGCCTTGAAATTGTAACAACCATGTGTTAACCCAATCTTTAAATTTTGAGAAACTTTGGAATTGTTTTGGGAATTCACTAAAAAGTTTAAATGTGGGGGAGATGTGTTAGTTTCATGGTAATGCATTGTAAGTAATTTGGAAAGTGGATTGAGAGAGAAAAAGAGAATAAAAAAATCTGAAAAATGGAACTGGATATGTAGTCTAAATTGAAAAGAAAATACAAGAAAATGACGAAAGAATTGGAAACAAAAAGGTGAAAGAAAAGAGTGAAGCAAGAGCTTACACTTATTCTTCCCGTCTTTTTCCCATTGTTCTCACTTCTCTCGCTTTGGACCTTTCTTTATCCTACCTTTACCTTGACCATGTTACAAGCCATATAAAAGTTCTTTTGATCTTGCTTTGCACTCTTTTCAAGTGGTGACAATTAGAGGCTTTTCAAGCCTATGGAAATGCTTGTTTTCATAAGGTACTAAGTGTAAATTTAAACCCTAAACACATGAGTGATTGAGTGAAACACACGTCGTGAGAAGTTGTCATTTTGGATCCTAAATATAAGTTGATTAAAACTCTTATTCATTGAATGTGTGAAACAATCTCTTGATTGGTTTGAGGGTTAGTGTAATCTTTTCTTGCTCACGAGTTTACTTATAGCTTTGTTGAAAAAGTGCTAACAATGTTCTTAGTTTTCATTGTTTTGTCCTAGTTTTTCTAGTTTTTTCTTGTATTTATTATTTTTGTGGCTTTAGTCCAATTTTTTAGTCATTTTTTTTTGTTCTTAATCTTTTGATTTTCAGTTCTTGATCTTGTTTTAGTGTTTGCATGTCTCTCTTGTGTCACAGGTTATTTAGTCCCTTATTTTTTTCCCCAAGTGTCCAAAAGTCTAAGTGTGGACATATTTGATAGCTCAATTTTCATTCTTAGCTCAATTTTACACAATTTATGAATTTTAGGAGTTGTGGTAAATATGGGTGAAGACACATGATTTTTCTATTGAAATGTAAACTTAGGATGCTTTGACCTTTGCAAACCGTTTCACTCATAAATTTTTCCCCATGTGTTCAATTAAGCCAAAGCTTGCTACATTGGATGAATTAAAAAGCTTTAATTGAAACACATGAACATAATTTTGGATAATTGAGTTGCTTGAAGTTAAAGTCTGAATATGAAAGGCATATTGCAAGGGGCAAAGAAGAATAAGTTTAGTTGAAGTGTTTCTTCTGTATTTCGTTGTAAATAGTAGTTTTTAGGGTAGAGTTTTGCTTATCTGACTTTTTAAATTGCGTTGAACTTGGAATATTCCAAAAGAAAAAAAATCAAGTTAGTTGGGTACGCTTAGGGATGGCAAAAAAATCCGCGCCTGCGGGTATCCGTAGATAAAATTCGCAACGGATAGTTGGTACCTGTAGATAATAGATATCCGTAGGTAGCGAGTAATTTAATACCCGTTTCTTAACGGGTCGGGGTCGGGTATCATACTACCTGTACCCGCGGGCCACCTATTAAGAAAATGAAATTACATATTTATCCTTGTTAGGTTATGAGATATTAGGTTGATGTTGAAGTTCATTTCTTTTTTAGGCTCATTGCTGCCGTCCAAGTGCTCTAGGATTTTCGAACAGGTAAACTCATGCTTCTTCTTTCATTTTCTCTCTTACACACTTAACATTTATCTCCAGATATTGTTCTTGCTCCCTCTACAACTTTGTTTTTACTCAACAACCCTTTTCGGGTATTATCCTTTTTGTTAACCCATTTTCCTTTCATTCTCTGCTCCTAGTTTTCTCGTGCTGAATCTTTCGAAGGCTGTCCTCCAATCCTTCAAATTTTGGGTGAAGCTTCAAAAGGGGTATGTTTTCTATCTCTTATTTTAGTTTTAGGTTAATACATGAACTTGAAATGCTCATTACTCCGATTATTTCTTATTGAATAAACTCAACTATCCAATTATTTTTTCCTATCTGGTTAAGGTTGTTTCTGGATCTGGGGAATTGAAAGATATACTTTTTAAAATTCGAAGTTGTGATAAGGGCTAAAAATTGACACCAATTAACCACCAAAAACAAGGCCATTAAAACTTGAAAATTTGTCTTCAAATGAAATTTTAAGACATAATTTTCTTTCTTTCTAAAGATATTAAAGCACCACACCAAAGAATATGACACTTAAATCAATATCAATATATAATGATAGAGAAAGGGCATGATTAAAAAATTGATTAAGAAATATATATTTTTATATTGAATTCACGTGAACCTTGCAGACAATATATATTTTATGGTATTCCTAATGATTAAGAAAACTTATGAATTCATGTGAACCTAGTTTTTTTACTGTTTCAATTCAAGTTCCATTCATCTTTTATGCATGAATGATGCTTTCAATTAGAAGTAAATGTCAAATCACATTTTCCATCACACTTAAGGCATGTAAAGTGGAAATTCATACTTTATTACTCATTCATATTTTATTTTACAAGCTCTTTGTATTTTTATAAAAGTTATTATTATAATAGAAGATACATTTGATCTCTGCAACATAAAAAACGTGAGTGATTCCAACTCTGATACATTTGATCTCTGTCACATGAATGATTATATTCAAAATTTAATTTTTTTGTGTTTTAATATTTATATAATGTCTAATCAAGACACATATATTGAATTTGATTGTGAAGGATGCTTTGTCCATAATTGCTAATGTTATTGAAAAGGTTAGAGACAGTGCTAATTTTTGGACAACTACACCTAAAAGAGAAGAGAAATTTATAGAGACATGTGATCAATTGAATATTCAATTCAAAAGAAAATTAGTTGTTAATTGCAGAACTAGGTGGAATTCTACATTTTTAATGCTTCAAGTAGCCATAGAATACAAGGAAGTATTTGATCGTTTATCACAACGATAGAGTCAATATAAAGCTTTGCCCAGTGCACATGATTGGCAAATGGCAAATGAAATTTGTCAAAAGTTGGAAATATTTTATGATGTGACACTCTTGTTTTCTGGTACTTCTTATCCAACTGCAAACATATTTTTTCCAAAGGTATGTCAAATTAAGTTGGCTTTGATGGAATGGCTTAACTCTTCCAATTATATTATTCATCAAATGGATGCATATATGGTTTTAAAGTTTGATAAGTATTGGGGTGTGATCAATGGAGTGATGGCTATAGGTATTGTGTTAGACCCCAAGTATAAAATTGATTTGTTGGATTATTTTTTCCCTCATATATATGGTGATCAATCTGATTGTGAAATTGAAAAGGTGAAGATTCTTTTTAAGGACTTGGTAAGAGAGTATGAAATGAACATGAAAGGTAAGAAGTTAGTTTCTTCATGTCAAAATCCAAACATAAATATATGCCAAAGTGTTGATGGAAGAAAAGATGCTTGGAGGAGAGATTTTGCAAAACATCAGATTGCAAAGAAAAGTGAACCATCAAATTATAAGTTGGAACTTGACTATTACTTGGAGGAACCAACATTACCTGATTCAGATGAAGAATTTGACATTTTAGTTTGGTGGAAGTAATGGGTTAAAATATCCAATTTTGCAAATGATTGTAAGAGATTTTCTAGCCATTCATATCTCAATAGTTGCTTCTGAGTCTTCTTTTAGTACTAGTGGTCGATTTCTTACTCCACATCGCAGTAGATTACACCTAGACACTTTAGAGGCATTGATGTGTGTTCTAGATTGGCTATGGACTGACATAGAAGGTAATTAAATTAGCATTTCAAATAACATATTTATATTCATTCAAATGATTGGCTATGACAAATGAATTGATTTTCCTTTTTAGGTTCTTCAAAATTGAAAGTGGACGAGATGAAGCTTAATACAATACTAGAGGAGATAATTGATGATGATGTTAGTAGTTTTATTTTTAATATTTTATTCTAATTTTACTAGTAATGTCATTATGTCATTTATTGATGACTTTATTTGTGTTTTATTTGCTTCAGGAATCAAATGGTCAACATGAAGATATTGGAGAGGAAACATAGATCTTAGACTGTTATTTTTAGAAGAATTATTTTCTAAATTTCTTATATTTGGGATGTATGTTTTAGGTACTATTAATTTGAATTTATGTTTTAACTTTTATTTAGTTGTTCATTAACTTCTATTTGGATGTACGCTTAAATGTTATTTTTTTCGCAATTTAATTTGGACCTCATTTAAAAACTAATAATTTTTTTAACCTGCGGTTGAAAAATATCCACGGATATTTTTTATGCGGGTATCCAACAGGTAATGGGGCGGGTAATAAGTACGATTTTTTCTTACGGTCGGGTAACGGGTAGACACTATCCGTACCCGACCCGTTGTCATCCCTAGGAACACTACCACCACCACACAATAGGCTCATTTATGGCATACAAGCAATGCACACCTTTTCAAAGTTAGATAGGTAATGTCATCTTATATTGTTTATAGTGTAGGTAGTACTTTTTAGAGAGACACACAAACCTTCATGGAGATACTCATTTTCTAAGTTTTTCCCGATGCAATGAATGTTCATCATTTTTCTTCCTTTAGCTATATATGCATTTTTCCTTTTTCGAGTAGTTTTGGTCAATCACGTTTTTCTCTCATTTTCACTTTTATATTGCTATTGTGATCATCATTTTCTTCCATGTTTCAAGGTTTGATCTTTGGTTTCTTCGGTTGTTGCTGCTTAATCACCATTTTAAAATCATTCCTTTTGATTTATATTTTTCTATTCAATTTATTCTTAAGTTTTATTTTTTGGTTTAGTTTTGTGATTTTACTCTGCTTTTTTGTCCTTTGCTCATTTCACATTTTATTTTAGTTCTTTATGTGTTTATTCTATCAATTTCTAAATGAATGTTTATTTATGCTAAATGAGCTATAATACAATATTAAGCTTCATGTGTTCTTGGTAATTTAAATAAATGTTCATTCTTCAACTCTTGTATCTTTTAAGGATAATATCGTGAAAGAGTTTTCAATTCCAAAACAAACAATATTTCAAATGTGATTATTGATCTTAACGATATTATATCATGTAAGATCAAACTAGTAATGATTTACACATAATGTTGTTAATTGTATGATTAGGTGGTAATTATGAGCATCAATGGACTTGTTTATGGGCTTATCCGGAAGCATAGCAGTATGGCCAAAATAGCGTTTAATAATTGAGTGTATGAGATATTGCTTCAAAGGATTGTCCGAGATGTTAATGTATACCAAATCTATTTCAGCATTCTTATAATACATTAATACATTAGTCTCCAAAACTTAAATAATTTATGATAAATCTAAAAGAAACTTTATATCTTTATCAAACTATTCTCGAACTCTACAGTATAATATATAATAAGGAAAATTATATTTTAATCCATTTTTTTTATCTATTTTTAACCTACTATTTTAATCACTATTAAATCATTTATTTTGATTCTTTTTAGTGATGTGATGTGATGATCTAATGATGATTGAAGTGATGGATTAAAAGTGAGTAAAAAAAAGTGGGTTAAAATATTATCATATTGGCTTTCTTTCTTAATGGATAAAAATTATACCATTTGTTTATTTAGGAACAAAAATTTACACAAAGTTTGTAAAAAGATGAAGTCCACCAATCAAGTGGAAATTAAATTTCTTTCCACGGGTTGTTAGTAAGAATAAAACAAATGCACACATAATCATCCTAGATTTTTATATTTAACATAATTACTTATTGTAAAGTTATTAGGAATCTCGAGAGTTTAAAACTCAAGGCAGTTCATTAAAATTTGATTAACAATAAAGCTTAAAACATAACAATGTTTTTTATTCGTATGATGCTAATTTTAGTGTGACGTGACACTAGTTTTCATACATCTCAATTTTTAATCACAGAAAAAACAGCGTTCCGTTCGTGCCTAGTTGTTAATTAATCATTCAATAGAAACGTTGTTAATAAGTCACTAATACCACTACAGATAAATCCACACTGTTCTTGGATGATTCTGTGTCAGGCACGTGACAATTTGGTTTAGAGATTTCGTCCATTCATTCGTACACACATTACCCAAACGGAAAGCAAAATCTATTCTTCATATTCAACATTTCATTAATTAATTAAAATAACCTACGGTATGAAATTATCATTGTTATTTTTAATATTATTTGAATTGTTGTGAGTTTTGAAATGAAAGTGTGGTGGAGGTAGCGTTGGGAGAAAACAAGAGGAAAATGTTAAAAAAGTGGGAAAGGTTTTGAATTGTGGAGAAAGTGACAAAAAGACAAGAGCTGTTGTGTAAGTTAGATTTCCAAGAGGGCAAAACTCACAGCATTAAGACATTAATTATTGGAAACATTTTCCCCAAAATAACCCTTTTGTTTTGTACTCTTCCTCCTTCCCCCAACCAGTTTGAAAGTTGCACACTCATAAATACACACCACCTAGTGTCACGTTTCATAACAGCTTTAATTCAAACTTTCAAACCCCATTTTTCCTCTCTTCTTCTGCCTTTCTACGGCTTTTCTGCTTCTGGGGTATGTCTTTTTCACTTCATTACATCTTCTCACTTTTTCATTTTTTTTCAAATATATATGCATATGCAAATCACTTAAAGGGTTCCTCAACTTAGTGTGTTTAGTCTTTGTTGAGAGGCTTTTCTCTCTTACCATTTGTGGTGGAAGTTCACTCTCTCATCATCCTGAGATGCTTTCAGATCCTTCAACAGTGTTAGCTGATTCACACCATTGTTCTTCTCTAATTCCAATTATTTTCATCATCAAAGGTGAGCTTTTCACTCTGCTACAATCTATCAATAGTATTGCATATTTGTGTCATATTCCCTCAATGCTTTTTATAAAAATACAAATGAAAATCTATAGTGCAATTTGTTCTTTTTCACTCTTCTTTGCCTTCAACAAACATCAGCAATTTTCGCCCCAGCAACTGCACACGTGTGGTGTGTAATTTTTGTTCACTTTTTTTTCCTCAAAGGCTTTAACTTTCTACTTTTCTTCAGTTTTCTAGTGTTTTCTTGCCTACCAAACACTTAAATGAACGCACATTCGGAGATTCTTCACCATACTATCAAGATCTTATCCCTTGGATTGTTCCTCTGCTGCACTATGCAGTGGTTATTGACCCTTGTCTTTTGAATGCCTTTTCTTTATAGCATTAGTTTTTTTATCGGTCAAATCACTTCATTGGTATATCCTTTATAGAAAGCTTTTATGATGGCTAATAAATACTACTTTTAAATCTTTAGTTATTACTACATGGTGCCTTTTAAACTCGATTAAATACAGTAATTTATTATACTTAATAAATGCTACTTAAATATTTAATTATTACTATGCTTCCTATTAAACTTCAAAACGGAAACAATAATTTAGTAATCATTGATACTAGGTGGAATAAAAGTATCATCAGTATTTTTCAGATCTTTATGTCTGCAGGTGGGGTAATTTTTTTTTTTCACATACGATATTTTACTATATTGAGAACATTATTGAAGTTTATGTTTCATTTTTCTGTATTGTGTTTGTGTACCATTAACTGTTTTTAAAGTGGGATTCATTTTTCCACCATTTTCTTTATTAAATTTTGTATGACATTAGCTAAATTTGGTATATTCCTTAGTCTCACATTTCACGCGCAAGTAAGTGCGTGATAATTAAATCCGTGTGATTTGTCTTATGCTATGTTTGATAGCATGAGTTTCTTTTTCTCTGTAAATCCATTTGCTGAACATGGCGGTAGAGAATTTGTGTTGTGTTGGAGGGATTTGAGAAGAAAAGTAAAGAAAATGTGATTAGTATTAAGGACATTGAAGACCGTCTTGCTCTTCGGAGGAACCAAAACTTCCGAACAAATTGCTTTTATCTATGTAGTATTCCCTTGCATGTGTTGTTACTTTCTTCGTCTGAATATGTGCCATGTAGACATCATAAGTTTGTGAAAAGGTCATATTCTACTATACTCCTTATTACGTTATCTATTTGTTCTTATGCAAGATTTATAAGTTTAACAAAAAGGTTACTTTATGCTGTCTTTTGTAACTTTTGTCTAAATTTGTGAAAAAGGAACAACTGATAAAATTGATGCTATGTGAACTTCATAAATACACTTTTTTTTAAAGAAAATAAACTCTTGCTTGGAAACATTTAAGAAGTACAAATGTTTTGATGAAGTATTTATGTTATTCACATGTTTCATAACTTTTCACACCTTATACATCCATTGTAAAAGAATAGTTGGTCATAACAATTCACAGTTTTCATTGCATTGGTTCGAAAAAAAGTTGTAGTTGGCACATTATAGGCTAAAGGTAAATAAACTTTCACTTGTGATACAAGTTCAGTACTAGACTACAAGGATTTGAATATCTCTCTACATATGCATCATGGGGTAGTGGTGCCATTCCTTTTTATAATGTGGGGTCTTGAAGGGTTCGGTTTCCTAAAAGGGAGAGACAGTTTCAGAGAGAAAGGATATTCTACCATCTGATTATCTTTTTCATTATTGTGAAGTGTCACTTGAAGCAAAAATAATGAAAAAATAGTTAAACAGAAGATATTTATCAAATAACCGTGGGCTCCATCATTTCGTGCTTTTTTTTTTCTGATTTGTGATGGTCAGTCCCCACAGTTTTCAGAATGACACAAGATCTTGATACTGATTTTCCTTCAATAATTGTTTTACCTACTGTTATCTTCTTTCCCTTTCACCAACACTTTTTTCAAAAAGTTACATGGACTGTGTAACTTCTCAACTAATAATTTTTTTTTTCTTAACAAGGTTGTTTTTGAATTACAGTTATTCATCTTTGTTTTTGAGGATGAACTAACCTTTGATGCTGCTATTAGGCTCTCATCATTGCTAAGCTCCTGATTCAAAAAGAGACCCATGAACAACAAACCACTTTAGACTGCAGCTCAGAAGCCAAGGTAAAAAGCATTGATATGACTCTTTGAGTTGCACCTCTTTCAACTCCATTATACAACCACTTGAATGTTTGGTGGGCCTGGTGCAATTAATGGGGAAGTGAAATAGTTACTTCTTTGCTAGGAGTATCAGGTTGCTTATATATACATGGGGTCACATAAATTCTTTTTTGCCTTTCTTGGGGTGGTGGTTCTGTATTTGTCTCCGAATTTTAAACTGTGGACCATTGTCTGTATTAGGTTGCATTTACTCCGTTTGTGTTAAACATGCAACATTTACACATGCAGTATTTACAGCACTTGCTCGCTTTTGAACAAAGCAAAAAGCACTGAATAAAGTAGCCTCTGACCCTGCATGCTTTCTTGCTCTTGGGGTGGTATTAAAGGAATACTATTTTAGCATGTCATTGTTTGAACACAGGACCAGTGTGCAATGTGGGGGCTGCCTTAATCTTTTTTTCTTTTTTTTTTTATCTCCTCATGATATTTCCTTAAGGGTCATCTACCTTCCTAGTTTCTAGTGGAAGATAAATTTTGATATCTTAGGTTTAAATCAACTACCTTTTAGTTTAATAGTCACGGTTGTAGTGAGTTGGCTCCTTTATGATAACGTGGGTCAAGGCCATAAATGTGCATGGCCCTTGTGAGTTTCTCTGTCTTTCTATTTCTCTTACCTAATTATGGTTTGGAGGAGGATAAAAGCCTAACTTCTATTAAACTTGAAAGTGCTCCATTTACATAAACTTTCAGCTTAAGTGAAATCTCAACGAATGTTTTCTCATTGACATTTCTCTGCTGTTTAATATTTTACTAAAAGGTTCCATGCTCCTACTCCTTTACCCCTTTCTTTAATTATAAAAGGTGCATTGTTTTATTTTGTAGCAGTTTATTTATCTACATGGGCAGGTTCTGTCCACTTTCTTTGCAAATATAATTATGTATACTTCATGTTTGTGGTGTTTCTGGAGTGGATGTAGTTCACTGGATCATTTCAACTTGCATATTTTTGGTTAGCAGGTGAGACTTTTTGAGCAAAGAAAACTCTCGTTGTTCCATCATTTGCCATCTTCAAGCATATCAAATGCCAAGATCAAGGTGTGATAATCTAATGCAGTAGTATAATAGTCCACTGCTTTCATATACTTGTTTCTCTGCATTCACATTTTCCGATTGCTAATAAAGTTAATTTTATGTATTCTTTCTCTTTTTCTTGTTCATCAACCAAACAAAATGCAACCCATTCTTTGTGCTGCTTATAGTGGTACATTTGACAAATTCATATGTGGTTTTTCTAAGGTTTCAATTTTATTCATCTATTCATAAATTATAACAACTCACCATCTTCTCTTAGAATAAAATCTTTATGATTAATGGAAATGTATCATCTTCAATTATCAGTTAAAGTCAAATTGGTCAGTAAAGGTTTTTGAGCCCCCGGGTGATTCTTGCCACACTGATATTCAGAAACTCTGCCCATGCCATTCATGTTAAATACAATTATTCTTTAGCACCTGACCTCACAACCGAAGTTTTTAAGTGGAAAGTTTATAGACAATGTCTGTACATGATCAATGTATGGATGAAGGCTAAAATCCATTGTGAAGATTGTTGAAACGTGTGACTTGTTTTATATAGAATATTCTCATTTGATCATGTTACTAATGTGTCCCAGCAAATTACATACCAATTCTTTAGTTAACTTGTAGTTTCTTTCTATATATAGTTTTTTTATGAAGTTTTGTTTCCTACTAGGGGATCTGATTTGCCTCAAAGGCAGTCTCCACGAGGTCCTCATCAGCTTCGGACATCAAGTTCTGACTCTGATCCATTGCATCATCGGCTGATTGCTGACCGAAGTCCGAAGCTCGGAGACCGGCGGTCACCAAGAGGTACTCAGTCTGAGGCACTAAATCAAAAGAAGCTAGGAACTCGCATCGCGGATTTGGAATCTCAGCTTGGTCAAGCACAAGAAGAGTTAAAAGTTTTGAAGGATCAGCTAGTTTCTGCTGAAGCTGCAAAGAAAGAAGCTCAAGATGAGCTAGTAAAGAAAGCTGTGCAATCAGTAGTTCCTGTGGTTGAGAAGTTCCAAGAGAAGTGCACTTCCAAGAATGATCAAGAGTCAAACAAAACTGAAACCAAACCCCAAGATATTATTATACCAGATGACAACCAACACGAGACTGATGTGTTTGAAGTTCCAATTGAGAAGTTGACAATTAAATTTGACAAACCTGCAGATCAGTCAGAAAAGGAAACTCTGGCGTTTGAAGACTCAAATGCACCAGCAATATCAATGAAGGAAAAGCCTTCTGTGGAGGAACATGAACTGTCACTGAAGATTGGTGAAATTGCATTGCTGAAATCCAGTTTGGAAGAGAAAGAGAAGGAGTTAGAGTCCATTACTAATGAGAAAGAAGATCTGAAGAAGAAACTGGATGAAGCAGTTTCAAAAGTTTCAACTGCTGAATCCAAGGAAGAAGGAATGTCCTTGGTGTTGGACCGACTAAGAGAAGAGTTGGAAGCAAGTAAAGGCAATGCAGAGAAGTTGAATGGAAAGTTAAAATGTGTGGAAGCAGAAAAAGAAGGATTAGAAGCAGAGATGAAGAAGCTAAGGGTGCAAACTGAGCAATGGAGAAAAGCAGCAGATGCTGCAGCTGCAGTGCTTGCTGGGGGTGTTGATATGACTGCTAGAATTCCTGAAAGGTGTGGTTCCATGGATAAGCACTTTGGTGGAACGTTTGAGACACCTGGTGGTAGGTACAGTGGTTATGTGGGGTCTCCTGGTAATGCTGATGACTTGGATGATGGTTTTGGAGGTGGAAAGAGGAAGGGTTCTGGGATTAGAATGTTTGGTGATTTATGGAAAAAGAAGAGTCAAAAGTGATTTCTGGTTTATATCCAATGAGTGAATTTACTAGTACTTTTTAACTAAGCTATGTTTTTTATGGTAGCAGAAACTGCAAATACAGTTGCTTACTGCTTTGCAGCTTCTGCCATCCCTAGTCATTTCTGGTATTATCAGGCCATTAATTGTGTAGTGTTACCGTTGCATGATCTGTGCAAGGTAGCAGTCATTTGAACTTATGAACTTTTTTGAACGCATGTTTCACTTCTCCTAAGCTTTGATGAAGGCACTTTTACTTTAAATGCCTGTTTTTAGGCATCTTATCCAGCCTACACTACTTCGGAGTGATGTCTACAATGAGATGCCTCATTTCTTGTTAATATCATTTATAATATTGTTTGCAGTGAGCAAAATAAGAACTCAATTTTTTGGAAGCAAAGTTGCTTATGAACAGATGAAAATAATATCCACTAAGGGACATTTCAAAGAAATGAAAATAATCCCTTTTATTAACTTTGAGAAGTCACGATTGCTGAAACATCTTGACCACCTTATTTACTAACCCAAACTGTCTACAGACTAGTGACAATTTTCAAGGGATTTTGAGGAAAGGAAAATATATTTATTTCGTAAATCTTAATTGATTAAAATAAAATAAAAATAATCAATTATTAAAGTAATATTAAATTTAATCTGTATATTCATATTGAACCATAAAATACATTAAAATAGATCTAATCAAAGCGGTGTTGTTAATATTTTTAAAAGTTTATATTAGTAACGTTGATGGACAAATTGGAAATATTTTGTATTTGGAATGTAAAATGTTAAATAAAATCATCTTTAAATAATATTAGACTTTTTTCTGTAGACTCTTTTATTGTTCAAGTACAATTTTTTCACGAAAGAATAAATTATTGTCATGTTTTTTCTAATTTTTCAAATTGTTTGTGACTGAAATTATATTTTTTTGGAATAAATTCTTAATAACATGCTTTTAGTTTTATAGATTTATATATTCATTTATAGTAAAAAAATACAATTGTTAACAAACTCGTTTGAATATAAATTTGAAAAAAAATATTTAACTAACATTTATGAATTAATTGAGAACAAAAAGTTTGAAGAATGATTATAATAAATAAGATAATATAAATATATTATAATTATAGTAATAGAAAAATTATCATAATAAAATATTGTAATTATTGTCTTTTGTAACATTTAATCAATAAAAACTAATTAAAGGAAACATCACAGGATAACATAATAGCGTGGTCTTGGAGCACAAACACGGCTCCTTACAATATTCAAGGTACACGACGATGCCAAAACAAAACGAGATACAATTCAACAACAATCAAATAGAAATTAAAAGGAGCGAGCTAAAACATGGGCCATAGCCCTACAATAAAGCCCAAAGCAGTAGAATCCAGCCCAGGTGGGCTACGCAGCAGAACCGTCACCTCCCTGTTGACCACAGGTGTTTCTCGCATCTGCTCACATCAATAAATTGATGATCATCGCAAAAAGAGAAAACCACACATACAGAAAACAACAGAAGAGTAAGCTAGAGAGAAAATGATTTATCATGCAATTATATATATCTACATTCGCAGTCAAATATGCATACATCATCCAATCATGTTATGACCTTCCAAACAATACACTAAGACTCACACGTGACTCATCCGGATACATATAATTTAGTCGGATTTAACAGATGCTTGCACTTGTGGTGGATTCCTTGCTCTACTTATCTACTCACCCCCGAGCTAAGTGTTACAATGTCTCATCCCTCACACAAGGTTAGCCCTTAATGGATTTCAGGCCTCCTGCTACTCTCACCACAAGAGTCAGTCCGCTCTGTGTGAGACTAACTGATTCCTTAGAGTATCAGGATGCAACCTTACGTTGAGCTCCCACTAACAGGGGTCATGGAATTACGTCCCGACCAACTGAGGTACCACCATGGGGTCTCACCTAGAGACTCGTAGAATTATGTCCTAACCACATACCAAACACCTTCCACCAACCAAGTAATACTTATCATGCATATAAATCTCATGCCAACCTTTTATAACCAATCCTCATTCATATTCCAGATTAAATCCATACTCACTCATCATTCTCAATCCACGAATATAGAATTGTGTCTCATACCAAAACCATGCCACCTTAATCACCAACCATCCCATTTGTTTTACATACCAAGATCACACTAACACGTCAATCCAATTCAAACCACAAGTATCCCATGCATATCACAAGCCTCATACTTTAAATAAAGTAAATCAATCAATCAAACAATCCATAACAATCAGGTGAAGAAAACAACGTGGCCTGCAGCGGATCTCGCTCAAGCCAGAAGTCCTCGCTCAAGCGAGAGGAGACCCCTCGCTCAAGCTACAACCTCTCGCTTAGGTGAGATTGCGTCAGAGGCCCTAGGAGGTTTTTTGCACACTCGCTTAGGCGAGCCCTCCTCGCTTGAGCGAGACCAACCCTCGTCCAAAGTTGGGCTTCCTCGCCTGGGCTAAGACTGCAGCAGCATACCCAGGCTCCCATGCGTTCTCGCTTAGGTGAGCGTCTCTCGCCTGAGCGAGATAGTGCCTCACTCAAAACCAGAGCTCTCCGCCTAAGCGAGAGTTTGAGTTTAACCCTGGCCTGCTTCTACAAGTCGTGCCTGGGCGAGTCAGTCTTGCTTGGGCGAGAGCAACAGATCTCACCATTGTTCTCTTGCAACAGTCACATTTTTCGCACCCAAACAGCAATACAAAGCACTTCACATGTTCATAGTAACATATAGCCCATACAACACCAAACATAATCAAAAATAGGCCAAAAATCATTTAAAACCCAAAACCCTAACTTCCCTTACTTAGAAAGTGTTAGCTAAGAGCTTCGACACCCGACAGTATAACCCAACAGCTCTAAGAGCAGATTCGAAAGCTGAAAAACAGTGGAACAGTTTTAAAACGAGCTCACTCAGACAACATTTCAGTTGGAAACATAAGGGGTTGGCTGAATGGAGGAGTACAAATTGAAAATGACTTACGTGGAGCAAGAGGGCGGGATTGAGCTGACTTGAAGAGGACCAAGTGTTAAACCCTAGCAGAGCCTTTTGTAAGGAAAATAAAGTGGTTGAGAATGAGCTGTTTGCAAGTGAGTGCAGAATGGGGTCTTGGCTGCTTTAGGGGCCTTGGCACCCTATGGGACAGCCATTAGGCCCATCTGCTTAGGATAAGCCCTTAAACATGGGGCAGAAAAGAAATAGAAATATTGTGTAACGACGACATATTGAGATTCCAGGGCAGAGTGTGTGTGCCTGATGATGTGGAGGTGAAAAGGTTGATCCTTGAGGAAGGGCATAAGAGTCGTCTTAGTCTGCATCCCGGCATCACTAAGATGTACCAGGACCTCAAAGAAGCTTTCTGGTGGCAAGGGATGAAGAAGGATGTGGCACAGTTCGTGTATGCCTGCCTGACTTGTCAGAAGGCAAAGGTAGAGCACCAAAGACCCGGCTGGATGATACAACCCTTGGAGATACCAGTGTGGAAATGGGATAGCATCTCGATGGACTTTGTGACCCATTTGCCACGCACGTTTAGAGGGCATGACACCATTTGGGTCATAGTGGACCGACTGACCAAGAGTGCGCATTTCTTAGCAATGAACCTGAAGATGTCTATGGTTAAGTTGGCTCAGTTGTACATCAAGGAAATTGTGAGATTGCATGGGGTGCCTTCGAGAATTGTATCAGATAGAGATCCACGGTTCACATCGCGGTTTTGGCAAACCTTGCAAGGGGCCTTGGGAAGCAAACTCACGATGAGTTCAGTTTATCATCCTCAGACAGATGGTCAGTCTGAGAGAACTATCCAGTCGCTTGAAGACTTGCTGCGAATGTGCATACTAGATCATTTGGGTGCTTGGGATGAAGTGTTACCATTGATTGAGTTCACCTACAACAATAGTTTCCATGCAAGCATAGGGATGGCACCGTATGAGGCTCTTTATGGTCGGTGGTGCAGGACTCCCTTGTATTGGTATCAGGACGGGGAGGCAGTATTAGTTGGGCCAGAATTATTGGAACAGACCACTGAGAAGGTGAGGTTGGTGAGGAATAGGTTGCAGGCTTCACAGAGCAGACAAAAGGCGTATGCAGACCGCAAGAGGAGACCCTTGGAATTCGAGGCAGGAGATCACGTGTTCTTGAGGGTGACCCGAACCACTGGTGTGGGAAGGGCTCTCCGTTCAAGAAAGCTTTCTCCTAAGTTCCTTGGCCCCTATCAGATCTCGAGGAGGATTGGACCAGTGGCTTATGAGATAGCTTTGCCCCCTCAATTGGCAAATCTTCACCTGGTGTTCTACGTGTCGCAATTGAGGAAGTATGTGTTTGATGTGGCCCATGTGTTGGAAGTTAAGGATATACAGATCAGGGAGGACCTCACTGTAGAAGTGTCACCTATTACTCTAGAGGATAGCAAGGTGGAAGAACGCATAGGAAAAATAGTTAGACTGGTTAAGGTCATCTGGGATCGGAGGGCAGATGACTCTACTTGGGAGTTGGAGGAGGATATGAGGAAATCACACTCGCACCTTTTTACTTGGTAAGTTTTATTTTCGAGGGCGAAAATTTTCTTGTTGGGGAGAATGTAATGCCCATTAATTTTATTATTCTTTTTTGCCAAGTCCTTAAGGGGCTGCCCCAAGGTTGGTTGGGCCTAGGGCTGGCCCAAGAAGGGGGGGACCATACCCTAAGTCTACCCTAACGCACTCTTCCCTTCTCACTTTCAGAAACAATCGCCTTACTCTCCTTTCCTCACCAAATCAATGCTCTACTAGGTTTGATCTCCAGCCTCCGTCGAGTTCGCTCAAGCTCATTTTGCTCAACGTAAGTTACCCTTCATCTCAGACCATCCCTTCTTTGGCATGATTTTCGTATTTTCCTAACTAGGGTTCTGTAGTGAGCTCATCGTAGGTTCTGTTCCGCCACTTTTCCAGAGTCTAAGTCTCTTCTCGGAGCTGTTGCGCTCTATGTTTGCTTGCCAAAATTCCGTGTTAACCCCTTTCCAGGTAAGGGAAGCTAGGACCCTCGTTTTCTTGTGTTTTCCTGTTACTTGCTGTTAGTTCGTGTTTGTATAACTTGGTTGTCGTTGTATCTGATCCGGGTTATGTGAAAGCATGTTTTTTTTCGTGTTTGTGGCTACTAAACGAGAAAACAGTGGCGAGTGTTGGTTTTCTCGCCCAAGCGAGCTAGACTCGCCTAAGCGAGATTTTCAGGTGCTCCCCCAAAATCTGCCACTCGAATTGTCGCCTAGGCGACTTGTGATCTTTTTGAGCGAGGGGTGCTCTCGCCTAGGCAAGAAGGGGCTCGCCTGAGCGAGACCCCGCAGAGCCCCCTGTTCCTTCGTCGCACCCTCGCCTAGGCGAGCTAGGATTCGTCTGAGCGAGAGGATCCCTCTCGCCTGAGCGAGCCCTGTTAGCTTGGGCGAGGTAGCGGGCATGTTTTGATGTTGTTGTTAAATGGTTCCCTGGTGTGTGGCTTGCATATTTGACCCAAATGCTTTACTAGAAGGGTTGTGTGATGATGGCATGATTAATGTGTACATTTGAAATGGAAATGGCATGTGGTTGATGGAATATGAATGAGAAAACATGAGTTGGATGATTTGTTGATTATACATGATATTTATGTTTTGGGAAATTATTGATTTGTGGGTGGATTATGTTTAAAGTATAGGTAGGGCATAATTCCATGACTCTTGTAGTGAGGGATCTTGGTGGCGCCTCACCGGTTGGACGTAATTCCATGGACCCTTAAGGGGAGTCCCTGGTGGTGCCTCGAGGAAAAGGACGTAATTCCATGGGGGGTCGTGGTGGTGCCTCAGATATGGATCCGGATAGTCAAGTCTTATAGTTTTGAAGGGGTTTTGATATATCATGTGTGGGTTCCCGTCATTTATGCTCGATTCTATGATTGAATGATAATTATTATAATGTATGAGTCTTGTGCACTAGCTTACCCTTTTACTTCTTTGTATGGTTGTGTGTGTGGTCTTCCTCCTTTGCAATGATCATCAATTCTATTGATGTGAGCAGATGTGAGAAACCGAGGCAGTGGTAATGGCGATGGAGATGCTACAGCGTGATGGTCATGGACGGGTATGGGCTCACTATGGAGCCCTCAGCTGAAAAAGTTATTGTCTAGATTTACCTTTCTGTACAAGAACCAGTGTTGTTGTGTTTCATGTTATTTTAGGGTTAGGCAGTGTTGTGCCTCCTTCTTTTGTTATGGATATGTTGGGGTACAGTGTACGCCATACCCCGTCTTTCCGCACTCTTTGAATATTTAATATATGTGACGTTTATTTAAATTGATTTTATTTATTTATTTGGGACGTTACAAAAACTAAATTAAGAATTTATCACTTTCTTAATAAATCATACAAATAGAAGGAAACCAAATAGAAACTTTTGAAAAACTCATTTAAAAACAAAAAATAAAATTTACATGAAAATATGTGATGTGGCGACAGATAAAGAGATAAACATTAAATATTAAATAAAAGTCATCATTAATATAATATAAATAAATATTTATTAAATTTCATTTTTATGTATAAACATTTACATTAGTATCTCATTCATAATGTTTATTAATAACTTTAAATATTGAATAAAAGTCATGATTTTTATATAATTTAAATTATACAAGCTTCTTATTAAAATTATAAATCAAAACATATTTTCCTCTAATTTATCAATTGTAATTTATATTTTTAATTTATTACACATGTAATCCTAGTATTAAATGTAAACTTTTTAGTTAAATATCATTAAAGTAGTATATGATGAGAAGAATTTTTAGTACGTATTGATAATTTGTACGGTTTTACTACAAATTAATTATGATATTTTAGAATTATTAATATTTTTATAACTAGCAAATAGCGGTTAGTTGTATATCAAAAATAGATTACATTTTTTAGGATCATTTTATAAGTTTTAAGTAGAATACGATAATTCTTTATACATGATTGTTTTTAGAGTAAAAAAAAATATCATTTTTGTTATATAGAAATTTTATTTTATTTAGGTCATAACTAATGTGATTTTATTTTTCTTTCAAAGTTGTTCATCAAAATACTTATTTTAAATTGTTTTAATTGGTTATAAATGGTGTCCTGAATTCAAATTCATGCTTAATTGACATGATTATAAATTATAATTGATGAAATATCTTATTCTATAAAGATTACACTTTTTTATACAAAAATTGTTATTATATTTTGAAAGATATGTTCGTTTAGGGAAATTTAAATATATTTTTATTCATAACGTATATGAACTAGTCAAATGTAAAAATTATGATTAGAAATTCTCCACGAGATATAACAAGATCGAAGATGGATGGAAGAATTTTCGTAGTTCTAATTGCTTCGAATAAGATTGTCAAATCATGTTGGAACATGATAATATTAGACATATTAAAAACATTAAAGTTTTATATATTTAAGTACTATATTATTTTACAATATTTTCTAATTTGTAATATCATTGTTATTTATTGCACGGTACAAAAAACTACTACACTCGCAGAATTCACATCTTGGTTTCCTGTGACATTGTTGTTTGGGATCCAAGTGTGAGTCTAAGTCCCACATTGATTATCAAAATTGAGAAAGTAAAGCATCATATAAGGATCAAGGTCCATAAACCCATTGTCTTAAGGTTTTGGGTTGAGAGTAGTGTCAGTGTCTTATATGGTTAGATTGTGATCTCATTGCTTTTCTACCTCCCCACTCATCTTCTTCTTTGTTTACTCATATTTACTCACAGATGACGCTACCAACGAGAGGAAGAAGCAGCTACGTCGTTACCTCTGCTATGCACGCCTCGCGTTCTCACTGCAACCAGGCAGAATCACACTTGCCGCCAACTTGTAACCACTGTCGGAACCTCTCCAGGGCCGCTCTACGTCGTCATGATTTCCATTGGAGTCATCGTCGCGGCGGCACATCCCTGTAATCGTCTGAAGATCATGCTCTAAGCTCCCTCTGTTGGCATCGTTGAGGTATTTCACACTTTCCCCTCTTCTTCTGTTTCATAATTTGGATTTCGTTTTGAATGTTAGTGGTAGTTTGTTTTGGGTTATGAGCTATTGAAGCCGATTTGAATTGATGGGGCTACTGATTAGTTTGGAGTGTGCATTTAAATTGCTTTTGTTGAAAATTTGTATGATCTAAATGCACACTTTATGATTTTGTGCAAATTGATTCTGTTTGGGTTTTAAATGCACGGCGAGGTTGATGTTCTGATTTTGTGAGGAAGCTCCGACATGTCGGACTCTCTTCTCTGAATCAGACACGGTCCAGTTATCAGACGTGGTAACAAGACATGGCCGTTTCTTTAAATCCAATCTAGTTTTCGAAAGTGACATAACTGCTCGAAGCTTTGCAAAGAGAAATAAGATTGCAGAGAAAGGGAAATAGAAAGAAAGAGAGAGTTTTTGATGAAAATACTTTCAAAATTATATTAGATATGGAAGTATTGAAAAATAAACTAAACTTTTACTTAAGAAACATAAATAAATTTTAAATTATATTTTACAATAACGATATTAAAATTAAAAATATTAAATAATATTAAATAATCAATAATTTAATATTTTTTAAAAGTATATAATATATTATATTATAATTAATTTTAATTTGTGACATTTTTTATTTTTTATGTTTAAATAAATTAATTTCTATTACATTAATTTATGTGATTATATAATTAATATATTTTACTATATATATTTCTATTACTAAAGTTTTTTTTATTAGATTTTGTTTTTTTTCTTATAATTGTTTATAAGATTATGAAGTATAGTTGGTAGAATGCTTTTCATATAAATATTAATCTTCGGTTATTTAGATTTTGATTCGTAATTGTTATATATAAACTTTTACTATAGAAGTTATTTTTTTTTAGACTTTTTTTTTATATTAATCTTCGGTTTTTTTATAAATATAGACTTTTGTTTTTGATATATTAATCTTCGATTTTTTTTATAATTATTTATCTTAATTTCTATTAGATCATGAAGTATAATTATAATTGGTAATATATATATATATATATATATATATATATATATATATATATATATTGCCCTGTCATTGTCTTACACTTTTTTAATTTAGATGTATTCTGTGTTCGTGTTTGTGTGGTATCCTTATCTGTTTCCATGTCTGAGTGTGGTGTCCAGGTTGGTGCTGGTGTCTCTGTTGGAGGTGATTATTGTGAATGAATTTACAAAGAAGGTTTCTTGTGTCGCGACGTAATGGCTGTCATGAATATTGCGTTTTCTCATTTAAGTAAATGAGTGATTCTAGTCTGAGTGTGTATAAATTTATTGGTTCAATTAGGGTTTAATGGTCGTATCCATGTCATGGCATCCTTTATATTCACTCTTATGTGTGGGAATGTCAGGTGCATTTTATGAATGGTTCTTCTGCATACGAGGATGTTCTAATGCCTTAGACTTTCCTTGTTAAGAAGGGCTTATGCGTTTTTCTTTTTAGATAGACATATAACCATTAAGAAAATGTGGGTGCATACTTTTAAACCATTGCAACAAGGTCTGACTTACTTGGATTTGACATTTGATATAGAATTACATTATATAACATCACCTTCTGTGCATGATTGGTTTTTATTTTGATTCAAATAACTAGTATGAGACCCGTACGGGTAGAGATGACAAATAAACTTGTTCTCGTGGGTATTGTCTGAATCCGTCTCTGTTTTGACGAGAAATCCCCGTATTGACTGGGTATGGATATGAGTATGGGAAATCTCCGACTTTTTCAAAATTGGGTATGGAAATGGGTACGGGATGTATATATCCCCGCCATATACCCGTCCCCGCCATATCTTTGTCCATGTTTAAATTATTAAAATATTCACAATTAATTAAGTAATTATATATATATATATATATATATATATATATATATATATATATATTATTTCTTCTAATTAGTTGCTTTGTCATGAAATTCATTTGCATCTCCGATATATCTTTCATCTTATCATAACATTTATGTAATTATGTTAAAATGATGTATGTCAATTAAAAAATTGTTATGCCTCACATTTGAATATTTTTATAATTTTTTAATATTTTTCTTTATTATATATTTTCCTTTCAATGAGAATATGTTTAATACTCTCAAATTAATGTAATATAAAAAAAATTATTTACTTATTATTATTATTATTATTGATTTTTGTTTAAGTTGAAGAACACTTTTGTTTCGTTAAAATAATTTTCGTTATTTTTCAACCATTGAGTATGTATGTTGATATTTGAAAATTTTCTTAGATCTTTAAGGTATTTTTCATCTTATTATACCCTTGATTATACATTTGATTTTCTTTGTGCGATTTCTTTCAATAGTCTCTCAAATTATTTATTTCTTAGACACACATTTGTAAACTTTTAACATTTTTTTATTGTTTATTTTCATCATGTAAAATAATATTTTGATATATTCTATATAATTATTTTTTATTTTCTAACTCATTATCAATCATATTGTAATTTTGTCACATTAATTATATAAATAACTTTTATTTACTATAATATAAAAATTTAATGTAATTGCCATGAATATTTTTTTTCACTATCTAACATATATTGGACTTCAAAAGATACAAAATCTAAGTTAAAATTTTATTATTATGTTTATTATTTGTTCTTTGTGTCATTTTGATGAGTGATGTAGTATAACTTGTAGGTTAAATTATGTCTTTGGTCTCCACTTTCGTAGCAAAATATCAATTTGGTCCCTTTATTTTTTTTATCTCAATTTGGTCCCTATTTTGAAAAGTTTGATGAAATCAAGTTTTTCGGTTAGTGGTGTTGTAACAACGTCAAATGGGGTGTCACGTGTCAATTTCTGGATTTTTTGAATTTTTTTCTTTTGATTTTTTTTTAATTTCTAAAAAAATTAAAAAATTTGTCACGTGTCAAGCTGACATTGTGCCACATGGTAGTAACAATGCCACATGTCATTATTATGCCAGGTGTCATTTTCTCATTCTCAATTTGGTCTCTGTATTTTAATTTTTGTCTCAATTTAGTCCAAATTTTTGTAAAAATTGGGCAATTTCGTCCCCCTCCAAATTAAAAAAAAAATAACTTTTGTATAAATATTATACAAATATTTTTATTAAATTTGATGTTTTTATTCAAGTTGATATTTTTATTATATATTTTCAACAAAACTAAGTTTATTTAAATTTGTTTCACATTCAATATTACTTAAAATATTTTTCAAATTTTTAATTTATTTGTTTTTTATTGTTACATAAACTAGTTAATTTTTTTAAATTTATATAATTGTTATTTTTACACCAACTAAAACATTTGTATAGAAATTATTGAATTTTACACATTTTAAAAATATGCAATTATTTAAAATATAAATTCAAATAAAAAACAATATTAAAGTATGATGTAATAAAATATCAATACAATTTATGATTTTTTTTTTGTTATTAGCATTATTTTCTATTAAAAAAATTTTAAATAAAGTTTAATGTAAAATATAAATTAAAATAAACTTAATCTTGTTAAAAATATTTAGTTGAAATATTAATTTTGATAGAAATATTTGTGTACATTTATATATAAATTAAATTTGGTTTTAATTTAGAGAGGACAAAATTGTACAATTTTTACAAAAATTAAAATACTGGGACCAGATTGAGAATAAGGAAATGAAATGACACCTGATATAATAGTGACACGTGGCACGATGTCAGCTTGACACGTGGCAAATTTTTAATTTTTTTTAAAAAAATTAAAAAATAAATAAATAAATTAAAAAAAAAATACAAAAAATCCATAAACTAATATGTGGCACTCCATTTAACACCGTTATTACACCACTACCGGAAAGGACTTGATTGCATCAAACTTTCCAACATAGGGACCAAATTGAGATAAAAAAATAAAATAAAAGGACCAAATTGATATTTTGCTACGAAAATGAGAACCAAATGTATAATTTAACCTAACTTTTATTAGTGTATAAAAAAGAGATTCATTAGAATTTAAAAAATTGAAGTAAAAAAATATTTAAAATATATTTTAATTTGAATATTTGTTTTCCTTTTATATATTTTTTTAATTTTATCAACTAAGTTTCATTAATGTTTGTAGTTTGCAAATTTAATAAATGATTTGGTTCTCATGAAATTTTATTTGGTATTCTAATATAAAATGTAAACAATTATAATTTATTTCAAAGTATTTGATATGAAAGAAACAATCATCCTCATAATACTGAATATTTGATAATATTATGTTTCCTTTATCGTAATTTTTTTTCTTTTATAAAAATTAATATTGAAGTAATTAGAAAACGGGTACGGGTATGGGTACGAGATTATACCCATTACCCGGTGGGGATGGGGATGGCAAAAAAGTTTGATACCCGTTGGGTTTGGGTATGGTAATGGGGATGAATTTTTTTTATGGGGATTGGTATGGGATAGTAAAATCCGTCCCCGCCCCGCCCCGTTGTCATCCGTACGTACGGGTCATTTTTTTGTTATTGTTTTTTCTTATTTGATTAATTGTTTTTAATAATTATTGTTATATTTAAATAAATTATTTGTTTATTTAATTAATATAATTATTGTTATATTAATAATAATAATAATAATAATAAATTATACTAATAATAATATTAATAATAATGATAAGATTAAAAAATAATAATCAAATATGAATTTATTTGTTTTAAATCATAAAACTCACTAATTGATTAATAATGTGTAGTAAAACAATAACGTTACATTGTTAAAATTTACAATTGTAGTTTTAAGTTATATATTATATTAAAATAAAATATACATGTAAAGTCGTTTTTAAAATAAAATGTAGATAGATTGTGTAATATATGGTCTCATAGTATAACATGACATTTGTTAAAATTTTTAAATAAAAACATGTAGAAACAATACATGTTTATTATATTAGAATTAAATATGTATGTATTGTTGTTAAAGTAAAATATAGACATATTGTGTAATATGGTCCCGTACAGGATAGATACATCATAATATTGACATTAAGAAAGTAGTTGCCAAATACAAAATTTAAGTTAAAAGTTTAACTCTCATCTCAATTCAGAGTAGCGACTTATAAAAATAGGTAAAGTAATAATAATAATAATAATAATAATAATAATAATAATAATAATAATATCAATGTTAATCCTAATAGTAATAATAATAATAATGTTAATGTCAATGTTAATGCTAATAATAATAATAATAATACTAACATTATTACTACCAATAATAATAATGTTACTAATACTACTACTAATATTAATTTAAATAATATATGATCATTTAGAAAATATGCACGTAATCAAAATGTATATGTATGGGCCATTAATTAAAATTGATTTTAAAATTTTCAAATCAAAACACATGTAGATAAAACACATGTATATTATATTAAAATGAAATGTATATGTATGAGTCATTATTTAAGTAAGATGTATGCATATTATGTATTATGGTTCTGTACAAAATAAATACAACATGAAATTGATGTTAAATTTTTTAAATAAAAACACAATGTATATTATATTAAAATGCGTATGGATGGATCGTTATTAAAGTAAAATGTAGGCATACTATGTAACAAGGTCTCTACAAAATAAATACAACATGAAATGGATGTTAAAATTTTTAAATAGAAACACATATATATTACAATAAAATGAAATGGATATGTACCAGTCGTTGTTAAAGTAAGATGTAGGTGTATTGTGTAATTTGGTCCCGTATAAAATAAATATAACATGAAATTGATGTTAAAATTTTTAAATAAAAACACATGTATGTTATATTAAGATGAAATGAAACACACGTATGTTATATTGTTATAATTCAAATTTTATAACAATAGTTCACAATACTGTAAAGCTCTAACATTCAATTCCATTCCAAAATGAGAATTTGGTTTCCTAGTTTATTAATGCAAAATTGACACTACAATCACTAATTATTCATGCATATGTACATTTTTGGGTTAAATTAAAAATTTGACATAATAATTTATAAGTGATATGTATTAAAAATTCATTTATTTTTGTGTTAAAAAAATTTGACAGAATAATTATGAACTTGTATATTTGTTTTGGTTCAAGTAAATCATTTTCTTTTATTTTTGAATTAAAAAAATTAATATTCGTTTTTTTTTATTTTGGAAATTAGAATATACATTAACAATTAACAATAATAAAATAAATAAAATTAAAATTAAACATAGATCAAACAAATAAACCACCTAAGATTCAAGTGAAAATTTAATGCTAACATGTATCTATTCATATTTAAATGAAACAATAAAGTTTGGTCCACCTCACTCTTACATGGATGTAATAGGTTGTTTTAAGTCAATAAAAAAATATAATTTTGAATTTTAAAGCATAAAAAATATATTTTGAACAACAATAAAATTTGATACCTTGGTCCCCGGCTGCAAATTCTGATGTAGAAAAGAATTTGGCTTATTTATGCTCAACATGATGAAAACGATTTCAGAAACATTCGTGTGTGCAGATAAGACTACATTCATTATTTTGAACTGTAACCAGTTGTCATTTGGCACCAGTGAAGAACAAAGCTCCGGAAGTGTTTCCAAATGACAGTTTCCACCGTTTTGCCAATCTCCGCCTCTAAAACATATCACACCAATTCATTGAAATCCTTACAAATATTTTATATTCAGAATATCCATTGCAGTCATAGAATCGTCAAACAAACCTGAAGTGCACTGGGGCTAAAGTACGAAAGAAAATCTAGGTCTTGCTAGGATTTACTCTATCTTGTATCCACTTCATTACTGTCTGGATGGACTGTTTGTATGCATCTTCTACCTACATTTCCACCTTAACTTCCATGCCTTTTTGAAAATAGCAACCCCTGAACCAAAAAAGAAATCTTTCAATCAAAATCAACCCTTTTGCTTGGCCAAAAATTACAGATAAATCGCATGTGTTTTGAATCTTTGAAACTGGAGTAATACAAAAAATATAGAAAGGATTGAAATGAAATACCCTCTTATTGTTTTCTCATAATTCCACCAGAGCCCTGTGTTAAGAACAACGATATCTGCATCTATCCACTTTTCACAGAGTTCCAATCCATTGTATCAACTTTGAGAGTTGTTCTAATATTTTCAGGAGCTCCTTAAGGGGGCCTGCTCTGCAATACAAGAAATGGAGCTCTGTAGTATTCCACTGTACAGTTAAAATCCTTGAATTTGAACACCAAGAAGAGAGGAATGTAAAGCTCAAAAGATATCAATATCAAGACCAAACCTTCCAATAAACTTTGAATAAATAGAAGAATAGTTTTGAAATCATAAGTTGAAGACCACTTGTCCTGTAGAAACACACAAGTAGGATAGTTATTAACCCTAAGATATTGTGTGATGGATGGAACACTTGGTGCAGATTGATGCGATGAAAATCAAAATTTCATCTATAAATATACTTGGCATTCATATTAATGGTAGATCTAAACCCAATTAAACACAAATAATGAATACTTAAAGGATGTCCAAACAAATGTTGCCAAACTGCTCAATGTTTGGATGAAAACACAATGTCTCAAACTTCACTTGTGGGAGCTTAAAAGGGTATAGTCTAGTGAAAAACGTAAAGAGAGTTTATAAGATAAACCCTCATATAAAATTCCTTTTTCACCTTCAATTGTACCCATCCATGTAAAAAAAATACTCTCACCATCAGGGAAAGTCGATACTCCAAGATCTCCTCCACTCATCTGCAAGAAAAGTCATTTTTAGCATTTCATAGTGTTAGTGGTTGTGACAGGAAAATAACAAATTCTAATAACTGGAAAAGGAAAACATATGTTACACCTTTTTTTCTTAAAATTAGCTAATATACCAAAACCTAAAATTTTTGCATTCAGTCCTGCACCATAAAAAAAACCTCATCAGAAGACTAAAACCCCCATAAAGGCATAAGGTTAGAAGACACTCGTAAAGACATAAAATACCATAATAAACATATTAGTGGTCTAATAAAAAAGTTAAAACTGAAATCTAAAAGACACATGCATACATCACAGTTATGGGTTAGAATAAATACTTACTTGATTAGGAGACTTCTCTTAGATATTGTTCAAAGGTTCAATACTGATTGGGTTTGTGATAATAATAAAATTACCTGAAAGCTTTAACCTTTCTTCAACTTTCTACAGAAGGGAGTAAAACCATGACTTGAGTAACTCCTAAAACATAATACAAATTCAAATTTAGAAAGTAGCCAATAACTTGTTTGAAAAGTTTAGAATAAATACTTTCTTGATTAGCAGTCGATCTTGTCCAAAGCTTAAAATACGATTAGGTGGTGATAATAATAAAATTACCTTAAAGATTTAACCTTTCTTCAACTTTCTTTAGAAGGGAATAAAACCATGACATGAGGAACTCGTAAAACATAATATTGATTCAAATTTAGAAAGCAACCAATAACATGTTTGAAAATTTAGAATAAAATCTACTTGATCATCCGTAGATCTTGTTCAAAGCTTCAAATACTATTAGGTTGTGATAATAATAAAATTACCTTAAAGATTTAACCTTTCTTCAACTTCCTTCAAAAGGAACTAAAATCTTGGCATGAAGAACTCATAAATATAAATTTATTAGTAAAATGAAAACCTTAATGATAAAAAAAATAACCAAAGTTATGAAACTATACATACTAACCGTTTAAAGATTGTTCCGTTAAAATAAAACATCGAAGTAGAACAATATGAGATGTAAAGCTTTTTTGGAGACATCTATCATAAAAACAAACGAAAGCCAACTCATAAATCTTACTTGATCAAAGCAGAAGAAATAAGTAACTCTAAAGAATTAATAAAATCAAACTCAAAAAATTGGGGAAATAATAAAAATCAAACCTTTTTACATATAAAACCTCTTAATAATGATTTTCCATTCTTCTGCCTTGAGAACTTCGTCTTGGGTCTTTAAAAGTCTTTGATCTACTCTTCAATAAAAGAAACGTTAAAGTATAGAGGGAAAGAAGAATAAGAAACATTAGAAAACTCTAGAACACACAAATGGTACTAACAAAAAAAAAAAAGAAAAGCAACATACACGAAAGCTTAGAGTCAACACCTCAAGATCGCAATCCTCACAAACAGAAACGACAACACGATCCCGAGTCAGCGCCATCACCAGAGCCAGCGCCCGTCCCTATCGTCATCCTCGTTATTCCAACATGATCAACCAAAGTGAAAGCAACATACATCAACCAATTTTGTAACAACTAAATCATTTTTTTTTTCTTGGAACCGAAAAATGGAGGAGCAGAAAGGGTGTTTAGGAGGGAGAAGGAGCATAAAGGGTGTTTAGGAGGGAGAGAAGACCCAAGAACTTTGAAATTCATAAGCCATCCTCGTAAACCACAAAACCTAAAAGATAAGCGGGAAGGGAAGCGGAAAGGTTAAAGAAGTTAAAAGAGGAGAATGACAAAAAAACCAAAAAATTGGACAAATGTCAACAAATTAGATATGGGTATAAGGGTAACTTCCAAAGGTGTTTGTTTTCATATAGTTTAGATGTTTGATGGAATGTCAATAATTCACCGCAAGAAGATTGTGTATTATCTACAAAATTATTTTTGTAACTAATTTTATTTTATATACAAAATAGTGTTGTAGATATGTCAACACCCAATTTCGTCTGGGTGAATAAATTTATTTTCAAAAAATAAAAAAAAAAAGTTTTTTTAGTTAATGAAAAATAAAAAACATGTGAAACAAAATTTTCTTCAAAGATTTTCAAACTTCACTTTTTAAAAAAAAATAAAAACAAGAAATGGAAAAAATAAAAAGAAAAAGAAAAAAAAGAAGAAAGAGACTTATTAATTATCACACTCGTATTCATGAGCCCAACAACTCAAATATTTTATACCTTTTTGTTCCTAATAGAGAAATTAGTGATATGATTTTAATCATTAGAAGCAATATCTCTTTAAATGATAAGAATCAGTATTACTAATTGGGATTGATTTTGTGCTCTGATTTGTTAATGGTTAGAATCAATATTACCAATTTTGATTGATTTTGTGCTCTAATTTGCTACTATTTGATTCCCTTGATTCCCTTGATGTACTGCTATCATGACTAATTCCTTCTTTATATTGTTCATTACAATTAAAGCTAGGATTTCATTAATATTGCAATGTGTATATAAATACTTTGTTTGTCATATGAAAAAAAAAGATATTCTCTACACTTCTCTAATTTTTCCCATCACCACTCCCACATACACACCTTCTCTTTCATCTCTCTTTCAAAAATAAAAACATATTGAAGCAGGTAAAAAAAAAGAAGATTCTTTATACTCTCTCTTTCTCTCTCATTACCACCCACACAGAAGCATCTCATTTTTATCTCTCTTGAAAAAAGCACAAAAATATTATAAAAGGAGGCAAGAAAAATGGAAAGGCAGAAGGTACGTCATTGTTAATTTCTTTTTCTTTTGATTTATTTTTTTTATTTTCATTATTTTGTTTAAATCATAAAAAAAATTCCTATTTCTTTGGTGTCTACTCGACCGCTCGCGTTTCATGACACCCATTTTAGACTTTCGTTCTTTTTTTTTCCTAAAAAATATATACCAATCTAAGAATAAAAAAATAGCTTTCTTTGTTTACTTTCTAATATTTATCTGGTTGTTTATGTCGTAGTGACATCCATATTCACTTTTAAATAACTTTAAAAAAATATGAAAAATTATAAAAGATTAAAAAGATAAAAAAAATCGAAGATTAAAAAAAAGAATTTATTTTCATTGTCGGTCCGACCGCTCGCGTTACATGACACCAATAATAAAATAATACTAAAAATTTGAATGAAAAAGTTTTCAAAATTATTAAAAAAAATCATTTTTCAAATATTTTTCCAAATAGATTTTTTCAAAAAAAAAACTACATAACCCTGATTCTCCATTTTAAATGGAGATACATAGGAATGAGGATTAATCCTTGTCGGGCCCAAAATATCAAAAAAATATTTTTGTTTCTTTTGTAAATTCATTTATTATTATTTTTGGGGAAAATAAATATTTTGAAAAACCACATAACTTTTGCACATTTAATTAAAGGTACCGTCATCGGACGGGCTTGTGGGGTGTTAATACCTTCCTCATGCGTAACCGACTCTCGGACCCAAAATCTAGTTTTTCACAAACCTTGTTTTATCCTTTTTGGTTTTTCCTTAGTTTTCCAAAATAAACTATGGTGGCGACTCCAAATCTCTTTTTTTTTATTTTAATTTTTGGTTCGTCGTCCCGTTGCAATTTCGATTGTGACAGATGACGTTTCCACTAGGGACCCTAAAGAGTCAGACCATTTATTTGGATGTGCAAAATTGATGTATTTTTTCTTCATATTTTTTCTTTCTCGTTTTTTTTCTTTTTGGGTATGTGTATTTTTATCTCTTTTTATATTTGAAATAATTGTATGTGAATATTCTTCTTTATTTTGGTATTTGGAATAATTTTCAGGTGTGGGTTTGGATATACATTACATTCTCCCTTCACACACACATTTTATTCATTACATGAGTGGGACCCTATACCCAGGTCTGAGTTGCTTAGAAATATAGGGGATTGTATAGCAGTGTCACAGTGGATGTACTTCCCAAGTGGTCATTGTGAGAACCCCAACTAGAGTTTGTTTGCTTCATTGGTACTCCCACTTCTTGTTGTTTACCAACCGTCGTGGAAAATGCCATGAAGTGGGTCATAGTTCTAGTCACCTTGATATTTAGGTATTAGGGAACTATCCTTGTGAGCACATATACTTTCCCTTAGAACTTTAAGCGTCAAACCTATGTTAAATTAAGATACAAAAGGGAGAATATTTTCGTGCTTTACCCTCATCTTTCCTTATATATAATAATAAATTCATCACAATCATAACATTATAAAAAAATGAAAAAAATGTCTCCTAAGGCATAAGCATGCATTTCATTAGCATATCACGGGAATAAGTTTTCTTTGCTGCACAACCATGCATTGCATTCCCATCCTATGGTCATTCATGGTACCTTGTCCAAAGATTCAAACACATAGCATACATTGGCACAAATTTTGGCAAAAAAAAAAAACAAAAAAAAAATTGCACTACATTAAATTCAAATTGTTTCCTATTTTACTTGTCAGCAAATTCTTGGAATCTTTCTTGTGAAAAATGAGTAAATATTAAAACATTCTTTGGTCAAATCAGTGGATTTATAAAGAAATAAAATTTTGTTTGCTAACATTTCTTTTGAAGTACCAATCTAATCTTGCATGCATGAAATAGCTCAAATACATTTTCCTTTCCATCTCTCTTCCACCATAAACCTTGTTTTCATTTCCATGGAGGATTATCATAAAGGGGACACATACCTTAAAAAGGATTACCATAAATTCTCTGAATACAAAAAAAAATGAAGAAAAATTAGTTAGACTGAGAATTTTGAAGGACAGTCTAGGCAAAAATAAGAAAAAAATGAAAAGAAAAGAGAATAAAACAAGGGACATCCTATCATATGAACTAAATTATTTTCCTCTAAATTAAAGTTTTTGTTGAGAAAAATAACCATGATTTGAAATGGTGTGTGGCCATGTTTCTTTATCCAAAAAAAAAAAACAAAAGTAATTTATCCTTTGCTACCCATTTTGAGCCTTCCAAAAAAATTTCTTTCAAATTACCCTAAACAAGGATCATCCTCCCACTGAGGGTTTACATAATGTTTGCATTTGTTTTATCCGAATGGTGGTTCACCAATACAAAAATATATAAAAAAAGAAAGAAAGATATGGTTATATCAAGAAAACAAAAGAAAAAGGCAAGCAAAAGGTGAACAAAAAAAAGTCAAACGAATTCTGAATAAAACATTATTCAAAGATCCTTGTTTGTAACAACCCTCACATCACTTTTTGGGCCTTTACTATCATTAACATCCATACCCCTAGCCTTGGCCACGATACAAGCCTAATAAATTCCATACAGATCAAAGATTGGTTGTTATCTTTCGAAGGTTTTAATTTAGAGGAAAATTTTTATTTGCTAACAGGTTTGTTCTTAAAAAATTATAAGAAAAAAGATTGAAAAGGTGTGTTCAGAGATTTTCTTTTAAACACTAGGGCAGTTTATGTTTGGTTGACATGTTTTCAAAGCTCCAAAATCAGCACGGGCAATCAAGCAATCTAGTTAAATTTGGGTTGTCCCCTTTCAATTAATTCTTCATGAAATTCCATTTTTTTCTCATACAGTATCCTCCGCTCTAAGCCTAAACCTTGACCAACCTTAACATAGTCCATCTTTATCAATCCCAAACCCAAACTGGGGCAATCACTTTGTTTGTGATTCATATATTCCCATCATTCATTTTGAATTTGGGCATTTATTTACATTGAAGATTGTGATCACATTAGGGGCAACTTGTTAAGACCCCGTCATTTTTCAATATCCTCAATTGGGAAAAGCCAGACACGCTTTTGCACCCTAAGACTATCCTAGGCTCTCACACTAGGGGCAATATTTTGAAGTCCCCACCATTTCCTTCATATCATTAATAACTACGGAAAGTCCAAACACATTTTGTGCCCTGAGACCAATTCAAATTGGAGCAACTCTCTAGTTAATCTTCATCACCTCATCCAAACCTTTCCAAGCCCTTGGCAATTTCATGCATGTCATTCAAATAGTGTTTCAAAAGAAATGATTAAAAAAGTGTTTGTTAGTAAACTAATTACACCAAAGAAATGATTTAAAAAAATAAAAAATATCAAAGTAGAATGATACCATGAATTCAAAATAATAATGAAATGGGGGAACAATTTGAATTTAAAAATGACACCATTTCCTTCGTTTTAGAAGGAAGAAAATTAAAAAAAAAATACACAATTTGGTTTCTATGATGTTTCTCAAATTTTGGTCCTTTTCATTCATATGAATGACCAATATACCCTAAGCACAATTTCCAATGGTCCCCAAATCCAATTCCCACACTAGTTCCTAAGCCCAGATTTCACACTAACCTCAAGCTCAATTTCCACACTAGCCCCCAAGCTCAATTTCCACACTAGCCCCTAAACCCAGTTTTGTCTGGCCTCACAATTTTTTTCTAGCCTCTAAGCCTAGTTTTCCTTACTCTCAAATTAAAATAAAGGAAAAATGAAAAATGAAAAAAAGTAAATTTCACTCATGCATTCACGCATCCATGTAAGCATATCATATAGTTTAAAAAAGAAAATCATAACATTTCATGCATCATCACATCATGTCATCCATCATACTCCACAAAATCATTGAAAATCATTTAAAAAAATAAAGAAATTTGAAAAACAAAACGTCAGCAATGATATTTTTTTGTAAGTTGCACAAATGTTAGGCATTCATGCGGTGTTTGTCCATACTTCATGAAAAAATTCAGGTTCTCTTTTTATACATCAGGACCCTCTGCGGAGCAATGGTCATTGATTTCTTATGCCACATCGAGGCCTTTGCGAGGCAATGGTCATCGATCTCTTTACATCAAGACCATCTGCAAGGCAATGGTCATTGTTTTCTTATGTCACATCGAGGCCCTCTGCGAGGCAATGGTCATTGATTTCTTATGTCACATCGAGACCCTCTACGAGGCAATGGTCATCGATCTCTTTACATCAAGACCCTCTATGAGGCAATGGTTATTGATTTCTTATGTCACATCGAGGCCCTCTGCGAGGCAATGGTCATCGATCTCTTTACATCAAAACCCTTTGCGAGGCAATGGTTATTTATTTCCTTTCTTTACATCAAGGACCTCTACGAAGCAATGGTCATCGATTCCTTTACATCAAGGCCCTCTACGAGACAATGGTCATTGATTTCTTTGTCACATTTGGATCCTCTACATGGTAATGGTCATCGAATCCTTTACATATAGACCTTCTCCTCGGGATTTCAAAAAGTCAAAGTACAAAAAGAATATGGTTTTTTGGATTGGGACCCTCTATATGGTAATGATCATCGATCTCTTTGAATCAAAGCCCTCTGCGAGGCAATGGCCATCAATTTCTTTACATTAAGGCCCTTTACGAGGCAATGGTCATTGATTTTTTATGTCACGTTGAGGCCCTCTACGAAGCAATGTCATCGATCTATTTACATCAAGACCCTTTGCGAGGCAATGGTCATTGATTCCTTTGTCACATCGAGGCCCTTTACGAAACAATGGTCATTGATTTCTTTCCTTTCGATATAGGCACTCTCCTCGGGATTGGTCTAATATGTTTTTCAAAAAGTTAGAAAAAAAGATAATAAAACAAAGTGATTTGTCAGATTGTGACCCTCTACATGGTAATGGTCACCGAATCTGAATCTTTTGAATAGACCCTCTCCACGGGATTGGTCTAATTTGGTTTTTTCAAAAAGTAAAAAAAAGAATAAAAAGAATTGGTGTGTCAAATCGAGACTCTCTACTTGGTAATAGTTACCTAGTTCTTTTCTTTAGATACAGACCATCTCCTCTAGAATGGTCAAGTTTATCCTCAAATTTATCTTCTTTTGAAACTCGAACAAATTTAGTGTTTTTATCTTTACTTATCATTTATTACGATAATATGAAAAGGTTAAATTTTCATATTATCTACTAAAATCTAAGTAAAGAGGGGCAGTTGTCAACACCCAATTTCGTTTGGGTGAATAAATTTATTTTCAAAAAATAAAAATAAAAACAAGTTTTTTTAGTTAATGAAAAATAAAAAAAATATGAAACAAAATTTTCTTCAAAGATTTTCAAACTTTATTTTTTTTAAAAAAGGAAAAAGAAAGAAAAAAAGAGAAATGGAAAAAATAAAAAAAAAAAGAAAAAAGGAAGGAAGAGACTTATTAATTATCAAACTCCTATCCATGAGCCCAACAACTCATATATTTTATACCTTTTTGTTCCTAATAGAGAAATTAGTGATATGATTTTAATCATTAGAAGCAATTCTCTTCAAATGATAAGAATCAATATTACTAATTGGGATTGATTTTGTGCTCTGATTTGTTAATGGTTAGAATCAATATTACCAATCTTGATTGATTTTGTGTTCTGATTTGCTACTATTTGATTCCCTTGATGTACTGCTATCATGACTAATTCCTTCTTTATGTTGTTCATTACAATTAAAGCTCGGATTGCATTAATATTGCAATGTGTATATAAATACTATGTTTGTCATACGGAAAAAAAAATATTATCTACACTTCTCTAATTGTTTTCCATCACCATTCCCACATACACACCTCATCTTTAAAAAACACATATTGAAGGAGGTAAAAAAAAAGAGAAGAAGATTATCTATACTCTTTGTTTCTCTCTTATTACCACCTACACAGACGCATCTCATTTTTATCTCTCTTGAAAAAAATACAAAAATATTATAAAAGGAGGCAAGAAAAAAAAAGGCAGAGGTACATCATTGTTAGTTTCTTTTTCTTTTGATTTATTTTTTTGTTTTTCATTATTTTGTTTAAATCATATAAAAAAATCCTATTTCTTTGGTATTTGTTCGACTGTTCACGTTGCATGACACCCATTTTAAACTTTCGTTCTTTTTTTTCTAAAAAATATATACCAATCTAAGAATAAAAAAATAGCTTTCTTTGTTTACTTTCTAATATCTGTCTGGTTGCTCATGTCGTAATGACATCCACATTCACTTTTAAATAACTTTAAAAAAATATGAAAAATTATAAAAGATTAAAAAAAAAGAATTTATTTTCATTGTTGGTCCGGCCGCTCGCGTCGCATGACATCAATAATAAAATAATACTAAAAATTTGAATGAAAAAGTTTTCAAAATTATTAAAAAAAAGGTTATTTTTCATATTTTTTCCAAATAGCTTTTTCAAAAAGAACTACGTAACCTTGATTCTCCATTTACAATGGAGATATGTCGGAACCAGGATTAATCCTTGTCGGACCCAAAAAATCAAAAACATATTTTTGTTTCTTTTGTAAATTCATTTATTATTATTTTTGGGGAAAATAAATATTTTTAAAAACCACATAACTTTTGCACATTTAATTAAAGGTACCGTCACATAGGACGGGCGTTGTGGGGTGCTAATACCTTCCCCATGCGTAACCGACTCCCTGACCCAAAATCTAGTTTTTCGCAGACCTTGTTTTATCCTTTTTGGTTTTTCCTTAGTTTTCTAAAATAAACTATGGTGGGGACTCCAAATCTTTTTTTTTTAATTTTAATTTTTGGTTCGTCGTCGCGTCGCGATTTTTGTAACGTCCTATTTAATTTTTAAGCGAAATTAAAAGAAACGTCACACAAAGATAGTACAACAACGTAGTCCTGGGATCCTTAACACAACCCCTACAAAGTTAGGCACACCACGATGCCAACGGAAAACCAGATAAAAGTCTAATAGATGATAGTAGAGTAATAAAGCATAAAGCAATACATGGGCCAGAGCCCTAAAGAAAACCCATTAAGAAATAAAGTCCAGCACATGGAGACTATGCGGCGGAACCATCACCTCCCTATTGCCCACGGGTGTTCCTCGCATCTGCTCACATCAACAAGTTGATGATCATCGCAAAAGAGAGTACCACACAGCAGAACACACAACAATAAAAGTAGGGTAAGCTAGAGCACAAAAGATTTCATTCATTCAATCAGATATATTTTCACAATATCATATACTCATATCAACCAAGCATGTTATGACTTTTTAGACAATACACTACGACACGACTCGACTCATCCGGATACGTATAACCTGGTCAGATTTAGCGGATGCTTGCACTTGTGGTGGATACCTCTGCTCACCCCCAAGCTGCTCACCCCCAAGCTATGTGTTACAAGTGTTACGATGAATTAATTTCCCTCACGACAAGGTGATAACGCTGTCGTTGACGCGTTCAAATTAATACTACTTATCTATAACAACTTCAGTATTGTTAAGAAAGTAGTCAACAAAATAGTAAGGGTAAAGTAACCCAAAGTCGTCTCCCAACGAACAC
>Ga0214544_1001985_pt1 | contig 43131 bp, 20 predicted proteins | sample CNSS3metaG_FD_160074 | JGI IMG/M metagenome (GOLD analysis project Ga0214544, IMG submission 160074) | Root nodule microbial communities from cowpea collected in UCLA plant growth center, Los Angeles, California, USA - CNSS3 | ecosystem: Host-associated > Plants > Roots > Nodule | place: USA...
TCTTTTTTTTTTTTGTGATTTTCATTTTCTATTTATAACTCACAATATCTTGTGGTGAGTGGTTTTGGTTTGTCTTGCTTTACTCTTTGATGTTCTTTTGAGCTAATTTTTCTATTTCCCCAAAATTTTAGGGAATTTCTTTGGTTTTGACAATTCTTTCTGGAGTTTATATGAATTGCGAGTATAACAGGAATTTCACCGTCGAGTTTTATTTTCTATTATTTGTTTATTTACTGTTGGTCTTTTTCTCTTCATATATTTTATTTACAAATTATGTTATTTATTTATCATAACTCAGCCATTAGTTTTTGTGGGGAATTTATACTAGGTGTGGCCAACTACTTGGAGTTTTATGAAGTGCCCAGAAAGGTTGCGTTTTTGGTTTTTGTACTTCTTTACTTTCATCTTTTCTTTCTTTTTTTCATCACGACAAAATTTTCTATTTTTATTCTTTTATTTTAACCTTTTTTATTCATATGTTTTGAGAATTTATTTTATGGTCTTTAATTGCACATTCAAATTTGGTTCATGTCCGCTCCTGTCAAATCATAATGAATTTGCTTAGTTGTATATTCAATTTCATACTCTTTTATGCACAGGCAAACGTGTTTGTATAAAGTTATGTTTGTGCTTGATAATTGTCTCGCAATCTAAACTCGGTTTTATATTTTACTATCTATATTTCACTCTATTATTTATATTTATTTTTTGATGCATTGGGTTACGTTATTGCAATTAAAATTTCATTGTTATTGATATGTATGTTATCGTCTACTCATGGAAGTTAACAGGGCGGGTAAAGGACGGATAGTAACTCTTCCATGTTTTATCAGTTGAATAAATATTCGTCCCATATTCATATCTATATTCATCGGGTATCCGTTATAGGGGTATCCGCCTATTTTTTTCATAAATTAAAATAAAATTGTCAATACCCAATTTCGTATGAGTGAATAAATTTATTTTCAAAAAATAAAAATAAAAGTAAAAAATAAGGTGAAACAAAATTTTCTTTAAATATTTTCAAACTTTAATTTTAGAAAAAAAGAAAGAAAAAAAAGAGAAAAAAAAAAGGAGGAAGAGCCTAATTTGTTATTAATTTTTATGAGCCCAATAACTCAAATATTGTCTACCTTTGTTCTAATTAATAATAATATAATAATAATAATATAATAATAATTAGAAGCAATATCTCTTCAAATAGTAAGAATCAATATTATTAATTAGGATTAATTTTGTACTCTGATATGTTATTGATGATGATGGATTTTGTGCTCTGATTTGCTGCGAGTTGATACTCATAATTTGCTACTATCATGACCAAAATTTCTTCCTTATATTGTTCGTTACAGTTAAGGCTGAGATTGTGTTGATATTGCAAGGTACGCACTCTTTGTCATGACCGAAGAAAAATATTCTCTACACTTCTCTAATTCTTTCCCATCATCACTCTCACATACACACCTCATTTTTTATCTCTCTTTAAAAAAAAAACATATCGAAGGAGGTAGAAAAAAAAAATAATTTGTACACTCTCTCTTTCTCTCTCATTACCACCTATACATATCCATCTCATTTTTATCTCTCTGAAAAACAGAAAACACAAAAATATTAGCAAATGAGACAAAGAATAAAAATAGAGAAAAGGTGAGGAAATATTGAACATTTTTTGAGGTAGGTCACTGCTAGTTGCTTTTTTTTTTCTTTTGATTTATTTTTATCAATTTTTATTAATACTTTTGAATCATTAAAAATATTTTTTCTCATTTCTTTGATGTATGTTCGACTGCTCGCGTCGCATGATACCCATTCTAGACTTTCGTTCCTTATTTTTTTTTTAAATATATATCAAACTAAGAATCAAAGATAGTTTTCTTTGTTTACTCTTTAATATTTATCTGGGTGCTCACGTCGCAGTGACATTCACGTTCACTTTTAAATAATTTTGAAAAAAATATGAAAAATTATAAAAGATTAAAAGAATCAAAGATTAAAAAAAAATTATTTTTAATGTCTGTTTGGCCTTTGGCGTTGTGTGACACCAATATTAACATAATACTAAAAATTTAAATAAAAAGGTTTTCAAAATTGTTAAAAAAATTAAATCATTTTTCAAATATTTTTCCAAATAGTTTTTCATAAAAAACTACGTAACCCTGATTCATTCTCCATTGACATGGAGATACGTTTAATACCTTCCCTACGCGTAACTGACTCCCGGACTTAAATTCTGGTTTTTCGTAGATCTTAGCTTTTTTTGTATGGTTTTCCATAGTTTCCTATAATAACTATGGTGGCAACTCCAAACTCTATTTTTACAAATTTTAATTTTTGGTTTATTGTCCCGTCGCGATTTCAGTTGCGACAAAAATAAAATAAAATACATCATTGTCATAAATTTTAAATAAAGTTCGTTCAAATAAACTCAAGTTCATACAAGTCCAAATAATTATAAAAGTAAATATAAGATGATGTTCAATACAATGGAAATTCTTTAATTAGTGATTTGATCAACAAACTCACTTTCTCCGATTGATTCATGAAAAATAAACAAAATAAACAAATAATAACCCTCAACTGTCACGTGCCAAATATTCTTACTTTGATTCCATCATTTGAAAACAAGCATATCATAAACGTCATTGTTTATATAGGGTTTGATGTATATGCCAAATTTCAAAGAAAGGAGAGAAAAGAATGTCAATGGATGTACTTGGAAGAAGACAACATACCAATACTTGAAGCTGGAAGGATGAAGACAAAAGTTTCACGGGTACGGGTAGCCACAGGTACGAATACTATGATACCCGTACCCGCCCCATTAACATGCGGGTATCAAAAATACTCGTACCTATGGATAACGGGTATCCATTTTTAATATTCGTTTCTTATCCGTTGCGGGTTTTATCCACGGATATCCACAGATACAAATTTTTTTGACATCCATAATCCTACTTCATCAAATTAAAAAGTAGAATAATTAATGTAATTAAAATTTATTTTTCAATTAAAAATTAATATAAAGGTGCAACCTAATTAAAAATTAAAATAATTAATCTTTTCTAACCACAAATTTTGAATACACAAATACACAAGAAATTTTTATTTTGTCTTTATAATTTCATTTCAATCATCTTTATATCTCTGTATTTTATTATTTATATTTTAAATATTAAAATTGGATTAATTTCTACCTCTACTAAAAATCAATCACTACTTTATTAGTAAACATTCCTTATTTTTCCACTAGTAGAGTAAAGAAAAACTCTAACATTTTTTTTTCATCCTCTCAATATACCGGAAAACATACATCCACATGCGAAAAGTACTTGTTGTCTCCTACATGCTTAATTTTGATTAAGGATCGACAAAGATTAATTTTATTGTTTGTGTTTGGTGATATATATTATGTTTAAATAAAAGCTAAAGTCTACAATTCTTATTATAATCCTACGATTTATAATTATATGAACACAATTTTTTATGATTATATGAACACGAATTTAATAACCTTGATCGTAATATCTTAAAACCAAATATAAGATGATATCCCAGGACTAAACAGTAAAAAGACTTCAATTAAGTTTGAATATCGTATATTAAAACCTTCTTGAAGGTCTAAAAATAATTGCTCATAGAAAAATTGATGCATTTGAAGATATGATATAAGAACTTACGAATAACTTGGAATAATCATACACTATATATGTATGTGTGTTATTTTTTTTTTTCTTTCCGTAATTTCATTTACTTAATATTTTTATTATTAATTAAATTTGATTATTGTTATACTAAATTCAGGTGCAAATTCTTTTTGCATAAATAGATATTCAATTTTGTTCCCTCTACTAAGTTGCATAAAATGTTGTTGCAAAGTTAAATTAGCGTTATTGTAGTTTTTTTTTTCTCTACTAAGTAGTATATATTTATTTGAATTAAATCAAATATAATGGTTTAACATCAAAATTAGATCAAATTACAAGTTTGAATTTTTTGTTGATGAAATCTCCGATTATGAAAGATATTATTAATACTTAATAAAATTATCCCTACTCGGATATAAATCAGTTGTCTATATGAGACAAATTACATAAATTAGTGAATATATTTGTATTGGAAAGGAATATGATTTATTAAAAGAAGCAGGTGGTTTAGGAAATATTTGGTGAGCATGGTTTTTTGGAATTGGAAGTGATGATGATGGTAGTAGTAAAAGTTGTGATGTAGTTATTAGAATTTTGGGATGAGAGGTAAATTATTGAGTCTCACATCTGCATAGCTATGTAACAAACAAATATGCCTCATTGCTATTTCATTCTAATTTTGTGATGTTTCCACGTGAGAAGGTTCAGGTCTCTCTCGTTTTAACATAATCATGATTACACACGTGGAAGCTGACGCGGAGGCGGTTGCAAATGTTAATCGGTCTCTGTTCGTAAGATTTCCTACAGACAAGTATATAAACATTGCTGTAATAAAAATATATTTGTAAAATTTAAATTAACTCTATTTTTCAGAATTAACTTAATAAAATGAAGGATAATAGGTTTTTATTATAAAATGAAGGTATATTCAACGGTGTTCTCTGAAGTTTCGAAACCACCTTTTGGTGTCAAGAAGAGTTCATACTGATCACGTTCCTTGGAATGATGACACTTATAATCAGGCCATTTCTTCCAACACCCCCATAATTCTAATTTGCACCTCTACAAATTTCAAAATTTCAAGTTTATCCTCATGAAAATAAATTCATTATGTTGGGTAATTAGTATAATGGTGTTGGAGTTTTTTTTATATATTTGTGAAGGTTCTTGTGGTAGCTTGGTGGAGGCGGGTTGTGGTGGTTGGTGGCGTTGGGCGTTCGCGTATATGTATGAATTCATAGTATAGGATTTTCAGTTTTAATTTTGGGTTGTACAATTTAAATATATTTTTTATTATACAATATAAATGTCAATCAGAAATTTTTTAGTTCTAAAATATCTAATTCGAAATATAAATTTATCCAGATGAAATAGTTCAACAATTTAATTTTTTTATGAGCAAAACAAACATCCTTAACTAGTCATGCATGTGGATTAGTGTGGTAGCAGTGCTTAATTAGTATCTCATCTCTGTCTTGTAGGGATGGCAACGGGCGGAGTGGGGATGGGTTTCGCTATCCCATACTCATCTCCGCATAAAAAATTCATCATCATTCCAATATCCAAATCCAACGGGTATCAAATTTTTGTCTCATCCCCATCTCCACCGAGTAACGGGTATAATCTCGTACCCATACCCGTACCCGTGTTCTAACTATTTTAATATTAATTTTTATAAGAAAAAAAATTACGGTAAAGAAAACATAATATTATCAAATATTCAATATTATGAGGCTCGTTGTTTCTTCCATATCAAATACTTTGAAATAAATTATAATTGTTACATATTAGATTAGAAAACCAAATAAAATTTCATGAGAACCAAAACATTTATTAAATTTGCAAATTATAACATTGATGAAACTTAGTTGATAAAATTAAAAAATATTTCAAAAAAATATAAAAGGAAAACAAATATTCAAATTAAAATATATTTTAAATGTTTGTTTACTTCAATTTTTTAAATTCTAATGAATCTCTTTTTTTATACACTAATAAAAGTTATAATATATCACTTGATCAAAATGACACAAAAAACAAATAATAAACATAATAATAAAATTTTGACATAGATTTTGTATATTTTGAACTTCAATATATGTTGGATAGTGACAAATAAATATTCATAGAAATTACATTAAATTTTTATATTGTAGTAAGTAAAAGTTATTTATACAATTAAAGTAAAAAAATTACAGTATGATTAATAATGAGTTATAAAATAAAAAATAATTAGATAGAATATATCGAAATATTATTCTACATGATGAAAATAAACAATAAATAAAAATATTAAAAAACTAACAAATATGTGTTTTAGAAATAATTTAAGAGACTATTGAAAGAAATTGCACAAAGAAAATCAAATGTATAATTAAGGTATGATAAGATGAAAAATACCTTAAAGAACTAATTATTAAATTATGTTTGAAGTGGTTAAAATAAAATAGAAATATCATTAGTGACAAAAAAATTTGTCATTAAATTACAAATAAATTAGTAATTAAATTGGTCACTAAATCAAGTACCGATTCGATCATTGAATCGATCACTAATTTAATCACTGATTCAGACAATAAATCAATTACTACCACCAATGACAAAAAATAGTGACTGATATGACTTAATGACTAAATCAGTCACTATTTCATGTTTTTCTTGTAGTGAATTATCATATACTATTCATAAATATCATTATATATATATAATATATATATATATGTATATATATACATACATACATATATATATATATATGTATGTATGTATATGTATGTATATGTATGTATACATATGTATGTATGTATATATATGTATACATACATATACATACATATATATATATATATATATATATATATATATATATATATATATATATATATATATATATATATATATATATATATATATATATATATATATATATATATATATAACTTTAACCACATCAAACATAATTTAAAGTGAAAAAGATTACAGTATGATTAATAATGAATTATAAAATAAAAAATAATTAGATAGAATATATTGAAATATTTTTTTACATGATGAAAATAAACAATAAATAAAAATATTAAAAAACTAACAAATGTGTGTTTTAGAAATAATTTGAGAGACTATCGAAAGAAATCGCACAAAGGAAATCAAATGTATAATTAAGGTATGATAAGATGAAAAATATCTTAGAAAACTAAGAAAATTTTTAAAATATCAACATATATACTCAATGGTTGAAAAATAACGAAAATTATTTTAATGAAACAAAAGTTTTTCAAATTAAACAAATAATAATAATAATAATAAGTAAATAATTTTTGTTATATTACCTTAAATTGAGAGTATAAACATTTTCATGTGAAAGAAAAATATATAATAAATAAAAATATTAAAAAATAATATAAATATTAAAATGTGAGGCATAATTTTTTTTTAATTAACATGCATCATTTTAACATAATTACATAAATGTTATGATAAGATAAAAAATATATTGGAGATGTGAATGAGCTTCATGACAAACCAAATAATTAAAAGAAATAGAATATATATATATACATATATATATATATATATATATATGGTTACTTAATTAATTGTAAATATTTTAATAATTTAAACGAAAATACAGATATGGCGAGGACGAGTATTATGGCGGGAATATGTACATCCTCATACCCAACTGAAAAAAGTCGGAGATTTCCTATACCCATACTCATACCCAGTCAAAACAGGAACAAGTTTGGACAATACCCACAAGGACAAGTTTATTTGCCATCTCTATTGTTTTGTCTTGACATCACCTAAATTTATCCATAGTAGCTTAACCAACATTATTAAAGTTAGAGTGAAATCTAATCACATCTGATCACTACAAGAATTGCGTGTTTTTAGCATATTTAAATTTGCGTCCATCAACGGACTTCATTAAAGTCGGCCCAACCCACTCTACAACAATTTAAAATAAAGTAAATTATATTAGATTAAAATCATGGGCTCAACACTATTATCAATACCTTTTTAAAAAATATAAATGTTTAACCACAGAAACGTTTGTTAAAATAAGAAACAATTAAACGCGCACTCAAACTCAAAGAGTACATTAATCTTGTATTTAAATTAAATATTTAATAAACGTTTCATTTGAAAGAACCGTTTCATTTCCCTATATCATTTTTTCCCTTCTTGCTCTAAATCCCTTGTTCTCTTCTCTCCAATTACAAAATTACACGTTTTTTTTCTTTTCAATTTTGCTCTAAATCTTTAGTACTTTTCTCCAGGCAAACACATTATCTCTCAAAACAGGACCTCTTTGTGTTTTATCATTGAACAACTTATACAAATTCCGTGAGGGACGATCATGACCGGTACTGATGCGGGAATCAAAATAATATATCTAAAATTTATATATTTAATTGTTATTTTGTTGGATGTTTTATTTTTAGAAAAAGAATATATTTTAAGTTATATTTGATACGGACCCATTTTAAATAAGTTTTTTTGAATTTCATCTCTTTGGCGGTTAATTAGATATTTTCGTATTTGAAGACGTTTTTCTGGATCACGTTCCAAATAATTAATATAAAACCATTCACCTATAATTCTTTGAACCTTAAGAAGGACTCATCTGATTGAACAATTGGATCATTAGTATCATGTTTCACAATATCTGGAAGAGTTAGATTTGTCTGTCATGTTTCCATCTTCACGGGATAGCTTCCCTTTTATCAATTTTAAAAAATAAATTTATTCTTTTATTCTTCATCAATATACCTATCAAACAAATAAGACTAAAAAATAATTTATCATAATCTAATGAAAAATTAAGAGATTTAAATATTAGAAGAAAATTCAATGATAATAAAACTACAAATAAATCCAATTATAAAAAAAATACACAGTATAATATTTTTTCTTCTATGTTCATAAAATAAAGAATTAATATACAAGAGGTTCGTTAAATAAATTATTAAACTAATATTTAACTATCAATTGAGATATAAAAGAATTATAAAACTAATGAGAAACAAAAATAATAGATTTTTTTTCTCTTCAAAAACCCAACCCAAGAAAATATGTGAGAATGAAAGTCAAGCCATAATGGAAAAAAATTTCTTGATAAATTTTTTTATTTTTTATTATGTTTGATTTTATATTTTATTATTAAAATTAATTATTATATTTAATAAAGAAATAAAATATTTGATTTAATCATCATTAATTTGTAATATATTACCTAATATCTATAATATAAAAAAATTAAAATACCTATAATGTAACAAAAAAATTCAAATTTTTTGGGGGGCCATGCCCCCTAGTTACCACAATGCTCTGCCATTGAGCTTTGCAACCATGGCATCACCAAACAACCTCCTCGCTTCTATTGTGGCGAAATCTATGTCTTGTTCTCGCAAAAACTTTTGAAACAACATGGGGGAAATGTTATCGCACAAACTTTCAATGTTCAACAAATTGAAAAACTTTAACAAGTTCACAAAATTAAGCAAAGACTTTGGAGAATTAGATAATAAATTGATAATTCAACATTTCATCATATTCATATTCGTTATTTGACATATACTATGTATTTTTCAGATTTTAGCTCATTTAAAAATATATAATACTTGTCTTTTCTAGTTGTACAAAAAGTTGGAATGTTCATGCAAAAGCCTAGAGGAGAAGTAACCGATGTACACAAGTACAATTTTTATGTGGGCCAGCCTACGCAAGTTGTAGGCTTGTAGGCTAGACTTTTGTGAGCTAGTGGACTCAAGATCTCGGTCTGCCCTGCATTTTTTTAGCTGGTCTATGGATCGGCCCGCTAAGCCAAGTCCACATTGTCACCCCTAATCATGAATAACTTGTTTACGATATCTTGTATGGACTAACATCATAGCTATTTGTCTATCATTGCCTTAAAATGTATCACCACTTGTTGTAGTCATAACTCTACATATTACATATTAATAAAAAATACCACTAAATACACTTTTTTTCAAAATAAAAAAAAATTATATTTTAAATTAATTCAAAATATACTTTTGAATAAGATAATGCATTTTGGATTGTATACAATCCAAAACCTATTTTCAAATTGAAATTACATTCTAGTTTATTGAAAATATATTTTCAAATTGCACAATTTAAAATTCATCATCCAAAAATTTGTTTTGGAGTACATGATATAATCTATAATGTATATAAGTTTTGAAAAAGTATTTTGGATTTTACTATCTAAAATCTTCTTATAATACCCAATCCTAAATAAATAACACAACATGTGAAAACGGAAAAAAATTACAAAAATCCAAGACGGTTCCTGCTACAAACAAAGTGTTCCGGTAGTAGTAGCTATCAAATAAAAAATTAAAGAGGAGTCAAGAAGAGGGGATGCATGACTACTGCTATGGAAGAAGAATAAGATGAAACGGGGAAAAGGAGGAGTTTATGTTCATATTATATATAGGGTAAAATGGTCATTTCACCGCCAAGAAGGTACATACTAAAATTGTAGAAGTGTAGGAAGAAATGGCCCTACAATCAATGCTTATTTTTTGGAAATTGTATTGATTAACTTGTTGATTGTGATTAAAAATAAACTCAGGTGGATGGGGTAATTATATGAGAGTATGAGTTATTAATTATCAAGTTCCTCTAAAAATTGTGAAGGTGGTGAAGTTTGGGGAATGGAAGATGAGCCGTTTTAATTTTAAGCATGAAAAATGTTTTTTTATTTTATTTATAATGAATGATTGACATGTATGCAGTGGTAATCGTAATGAAATCAATACAGTAGGACTTAAATTTTAATAGAAATTAGATGGAGAAAAAATAATATCAAAAGCACTAAAACAATCTCCAAATAAAATAAGATACAAAATATTTTTTTATATTTCTAAAATCATGTGAAAATCATTTTTAAATTCGCTAAAATATCTTTTTTACTCCTAACACAAACAATGTTTTTAAAAACAATTTAAGTTTAGAACCTAAAAACTAATATTATGACTCAACTGGCCTTAATTTTTAGGATAAAATAATCTTTTAGTTTTTAAAGTGGAAAACATTATTGTATTAGTCTCTAAAATTTAAAAAAATCATGGAATACAAAATAAGTTCTTAAATTTAATTTTTTTATCGTTGCTTTACCTCTTGAATACATGTCTTGTCATGAATTTAAAATAATTATGTATATATTTGTAAGTTCGCATACTGCGCGTACTTGTACCCGTACATGTACATAAGTGAATTGCGAATTATGTGAGTATGTTTGGTGAAACCTTGAATCATTCTTTTTACATTGGTGTAGGAATTAGAGTTCCTGCTTGCGTTATGGGACAACATTTGTTTTCCGGTTCGGTGAACTTACCATTACAAGTTACTTACAACACCTTGTTTGTTGAGAATTCAATGTGAAATCTCACCCCAGATTTCAGGTTGCAACATTAACAAACTCTTGACTTCACCATTCGTTTCTGATTTTACTCTAAAATCATATGGGTAGTTGTAGTTGCTTTGAATCAATAAAAAAGTTGGTGTATCAAACCATCTACTCCGGGTTTTTGCATGCTCATGACATTTTCTCTATGTTGCTGCCAAACTTTTGAACAATCTCATCGCTCCAAATTAAAATTTCAAAATTCCCAGCAGATATAAAAAACCAACCCAAATGCTTAATGGCCATAGAAAGCGTAAAGAAGCATAACTTGCTACACAAACATGGACTTCAATCTTGCATTAGTTATTGTGCTAATCACCTTTTTTGGAATTGGTCTTGATGGATGCCATAGCAAGGTTGTGCAGTTCATTTTTGGAGACTCACTCTCTGATGTTGGTAATAACATGCATCTCTCCAGAAGCCTTGCTCAAGCAAGCTTGCCTTGGTATGGCATAGACATGGGAAATGGGTTACCTAATGGAAGGTTCACTAATGGTCGCACAGTAGCTGACATAATAGGTAACCCTTTTAGTTTTAGCATGCATGCACTTTGCAATCACTGAATATACGAGAACCTAACCCAATTGGTATCAGCATTTGGGTTGTTGAATTCTCAGAAAGAAAATGATTTTTGACTACTAAGTTTTGACAACTTTCAAGAGAGAGTTGTCAAAATTTAGGAGTGAAAAAATTATTTTCCATACTAATAATACTAATGTTGTACATTTCAGGTGACCGTACTGGCCTCCCTAGGCCTCCTGCATTCCTGGATCCATCTGTGAGTGAAGAAGTTATACTAGAAAATGGTGTGAACTATGCTTCTGGTGGTGGCGGCATTTTAAATGAAACCGGTGCCTATTTTGTGAGTGTCATGATTCATACACTATGTATCTTACAGGCTTTATGCAAGTACATTCGGATGAAAATTGTGCTTCTTTTGCAGATCCAAAAGTTTTCCCTGGACAAACAAATTGAGCTATTTCAGGGGACACAAAAGTTAATCAGAGGTAAAATTGGAAAAAGCGCCGCTGACAAGTTTTTCAAGGAAGGTCGTTATGTTGTTGCTTTAGGGAGCAATGACTTTATCAACAACTACTTGATGCCAGTTTACAGAGATTCATGGACATACAATGATGACACATTCCTGGACTACTTAATAGGAACATTGGAAAGACAACTAAAGGTTTACTTAGTTTATATATATATCCTAACACAACTTTTTTCTGTGTCTTTTTGCATCTAATGATTAAAATGTTTTCAATTATGGTATGTTTGTGTTTAGTTACTTCATAGTTTAGGAGCACGACAGCTGGTGGTTTTCGGGTTGGGTCCAATGGGCTGCATTCCCCTTCAAAGGGTGCTCAGTACAACTGGGAATTGTCGAGAAAAAGCGAACAAACTGGCTCTTAGCTTCAACAAAGGTGTAAGCGAGTTAGTAGATGACTTGGGGAAGCATTTTCCTGATTCAACCTATAGATTTGGAGATGCATATGATGTTGTCAACGATGTGATTAGCAATCCAAACAAGTATGGTAAGTAAATATGTTACTTTTCTGACAAACAGGATTCATACATCAAAGCACAGTGCATAAATCATTGGGATTTCGAACATCTAAAGCTTTCACAATGATCAAATTATTGAAAATTGAGCCATAGCTTGTGTGATGACTGCTGAGAGTAATTTACATCATAGCTACGTTTGCTTTGTAGGATTTCAAAACTCAGACTCACCATGTTGTTCCTTTTGGAATATTCGACCCGCCCTTACATGTGTACCTGCATCAAGTCTGTGCAAAGATAGAAGCAAGTATGTCTTCTGGGATGAGTACCACCCCACAGACAGTGCTAATGAGCTTATTGCAGATGAACTCATCAAGAAATTTGGACTTACGAATTCTGATCAAGGGGATGCACCTTCACCAGCTCCTGATGTTGCTCCATCTCCAGAAGACCAATGAATACCAGTGTCCCAACATAATAGTGCGTCTTAATAATCACACATAATTTCTTGTTAGAAAATAAGAACGAAACTTTGAATTTGTCCTTTCATTTTGCATCACACATGTAACCCACTAGTTAAGTGTTTAATTCTGTATTCTCTTCTTTAAGTTGAGGTTTTTAGTATCTTCTGTTGCAGCCATTTAAGCTTTCTATTTTACTATCGTAAAAGGTTTCATATCTTTCAATCTTAAGAAACATACATAGAGAGATAAAGTACAATATACTGAGGCAGTTGAAGATTGAAATAATTTTGTCACGGACCTGACATCAAGAGGGTTCTCAGATAATTCTCAACGACTGTTATGAGTGAAAGACCCCAAATGACTGAAAAGCATTAGCACTAAGGTGTGCATTTACGAGTGAAAACTTACTAGCACCTTCAGGTATATTAATCTCTTTCACTCTAATCGAGTTTATATTACTCAAAATTTAAGTACTAATCACGATTAGCTAATTGCATCCTCCAAATTAAGCTTTAGCTTGCAAAGATTGTGTCTGTTCTGTTGACTTCATTTACTTTCCATTCAGACTGCTAATGCTTAGCATAATGAGCTATTGCTACCAATTGATTTGGTCAGTAACAAGGAAACTTTCACAGTTAATTTGTTGACTATGTCATTAGTTTAGTATCTTTGGGTGCATCTCTGACGTTTAAGCAGACGATAGAATCCATATATTAACTCAGATCAACCAAAGTGCCAAACGTATTCTGAGACCGAGATAATTTTTCATTGCCTCCTATTCCATTTCTCGTTCCTCACATGGCACGGCACACAACTGAACAACGTCATAAAACTCCTACTTTTGAAAGCATGCAAATTAAGAGCACCACTTTGGATGACAGAAGATTCTGTAGATTTGGAAACTTTTAGTGTGGAAATTAATCTTGTAGCTTTTGCTTTAGAAGAAAAACCTATCTGGATTATAAAAAATACAGCACTCAGTTTATAATTCTAGGAATCAATACACAACATTAACGTGGACCTGTTTCACATACTAATGTCTGTGATATTTTATTGCAGAGAGATTGTGTATCTTCATTAGAATATGGTCTCTGTGAAACATCCTGTTATAGGCTTACACCTCCAAGACTTGTAATTTTTTGGTAGCATTACTTTATGCACATCAAGTATATTAAAATCAAATCTCCATACTTACGTGCAATGTACAGATACGAGTCTCTGATCTTATGTGCTTCTACTTAATTCTTCCACTAACTTCATATGTCACAATGAATATTATTAATTGGCCTTAAACTTTTATAGGATATGCTCGAGAAAAGGCGTATAGGGGAGTGGTAGACAAAACTATGTCCCCATCAACATTATTCATCGCTTTCTACGCTGTTCAAATGTACTTAGTGGCCAACTAACTTCATTACTAAAATTAAATAAACAATTTGGATTAGTTCCGATTTCACTTTCCAAGAACATGGTTATGCAATCCCAATCAACTTGCTCTCGGTGGACAAATGGTTATTCACTTTTAAATCTCCATATTTCTATTGTGGACAAAAGAAGGGCCAAAAAGAAAGCTTATACGTCTGTTTAATGCTTAATGCATCGCTAACTCGTGAGCAACTATTCACATAAACCATTGTTTATTTGGCGACTTAATATTGGGGTGGAGGGTTTTGGCACCATGAACGATCCGTTGCTATGCTTCCGAGAATTACTTTAATTGCATGCATGTAGTGTGGTATTACCAAAATAAGAAAATAAAATCTATGTACGTTTTCTTTCTGCATAGATTTATCAGTGGTTGGTTTTTGTTTCCACACGAATTCTTTGGGTGAGAACCCTTTAGAATACTTGCCACTATTTTGAAGACAAAACCGGTGAAATACAAATTTTGTAACTGTAATGCACAAATGAGCTTAATGCTCTTATCAGTTGAATAACATAAATCTGAAATTCGTATACATGGGTAAAAAAGCAGAATTTAACGAGTTTAACAGACACGCGAGTATAAAAGTGTTCATATTCTCGGTTAATCAGAAATAATCTTTGTCATGACTCAACAACATAGAAATTACTACATATGATAATTTGTGATTACGTAACAATATACACGACTTCTGCATTGTGAGTGCGTGTATTCTTTATTCTTGGCTGTAATCATACCAAAGAGTGGGGATGCAAGTCTTTTTAATCCATTAATTCTCTCATCATACATAACATAATTGCCTCCAGAGTTTACCAATTATGGCTACTTATATAAGATTGTACTACACAGAAAGCTACCTACACCATTTAACACGCTATGGTGCTTTTGGAGTGTGACGACCATTAGGCCCTGATGGGGAATAGTCAAGGAGTTCCAACTCCATCCTCTCAGTAATGGTTGGTTCCTCCAAGTGCCAGTATTTCTCATTCATAACCTGTTTTTGAATAAAAGGAACAATATAAGCTCATTGGCATGATGTCTGGTTAAAAAAAATGCTTTACGTGTCTTAAACAACATGGGAATAAGCATAAGATATCAAAGTGCACACCACCTTGTGGCTGTTCTCCGGTGTAAGACGAACTTTGGGGCTTTGCATAATGTTTTCGATTCCTGCTTATATAAACAAGCCCTTTGTCAGAAGATGAGAGAGAACTACAACTCTACTAGAACAAAATTAGAAGTCATGTAGTAGAATTTACTTGTAACGGGTATTGCTTTCAAGCACATAAGATGAGAAAGCCCGAGAAGAATCACGAATAAACGAAAGAAAGTGCCTGCCATCTTGTATTGCATTTGTCAACAGCAAACTCTGGTGTGGCTTCCCATTTGCCAGTTCTCAATATATACTAGTGCACGATATTTTTTCTGGATGTTATTTTAACATGGAAAATCCATTATGGAGGAGCAATCATGTTACCAAAGTCAAAAAGGTGACAGCAACCCATTATGGAGGAGCAATCACGTTCCACTCTTTGTAGAGCTTTTATCAGCTTGTGGCGTTTGAGAAATTGTTGAATGGTCCAGAATCATCATGTATCTGATTCTGATGAATTTCTACATATTTAAAATTTTCAATTTACAGTAAAAGAATAATGTGTGTTAAGCAGATATTAATATAAAGCATAATGATCCTGAATCATGTTATAATTAGTATTGAGGCGCAGAGAATTGTTAGGTGGAGATGAAAGTTATATTTTAAGTGAAAATGGAGCACACTATGGAAGTGGAAAGATGACACAGAAACGTTGGAGAAGTAAAACCTGTAGATTAATCGAAGTCAAAGGCTAGTGGGAAATGCAAAGGGCAGATTAATTGAACTGTACAGAGACAGAACAGGTAGGTACACCCTATAAACTCCCAACGGAAAACACCACTTAAACATTTGAGCCTTATGTATTAAGTAAAAGACAAGTGACATGTGATGTTTGAAACTCAGATAAAGCAGGGCCTTAAACAAAGACATAGATAAGAATGACATGAATTCTTAGAAAGGTTGACCCTGTATCAGGTGCAAGTTTTCTGAATTATAAACAATTTGTGTGTCTTCTAGAGTTAATTTGAGGTTTATTACCCCTATTGTTTTTGTGTGGACAAAGTGTAACATAAGAGTAAAAAAGCAGTGGTTGCACATTGGTTGGTGTTGCCGGGAGTGGAAGTCATCATAATGAAGAAGGTAGTCATGTGTTATTGCTAGGGTAGTGGGAACAATTTTCTCCACTAATCTCTGAAGTGGCAAGCAACTTTGCTACCTGTAGACCACAGAACCTCTGTTGCTACACAGAAAAACTGAAGCTATAAAAAATTCTATTTTTATCAACTTATTCATTTCATTTCTTGATGTTGTCGATAACTTCATGGGTGAGTTTTCTTCTCTAAAGATTCTAACATACTGTGAGAGAATTGTACATCTTCACACAACTTAACATATGCTTAAATAGAATAAAGGAACTTTGATTATGTTGAGTGATTCAGTTATAATCAAGAATTTAGTCTCCATGCTCTAGGAGGATCTTCACAAACACTTCAAGCTATTCTTTACCTTATAGTTTATTTGTAACTAAGAACAAATCAATTCTGACATTTTAATTAAAAATAAACATTCCAAAAATAATATATGGTTCATGATAATAGTCTATATACACATCGCAGTCATATTAACTTTTTTAATTAATTTAGGTAAAATTAATTTTAGTCAACTTTAAACAAATCAGAAACTCAATCTTTACACTATATCAATTAAAACAATGTTTATTGGCTAGATTTTTCTTTTGTCCTCTCTGGCTAGCTTTCTCCGACAATTTCCAAAAAAATGTCAACCTTAGTTCTTTGTTTTCAAATATGAATAAAATATCAAGAGTACCTAGAGTTATATTCGGGGGGGAAAATTATGTCTTGACACTTTACATGGAATAATAGCAAAATAAATGTTTTACACTATAATGTTGATTTCTAAGCTCTTCTTTTAGTGAGTAGCCAAATAATTTTTTAATAAATTAATCTATCACCAGCCATAAATAATATTAAAGAGAGATAAAAGGAGTAGAAAAGAAACATTCCTTCTTTTATTTTTATTTTCCTATTACTTTCCTTCCATCTTCACAAAAAGAATAGTGGTATGGGCCTTGGCCCAATGAAGAACTTAAGCTTCAGCTTTTACTTCATGCACTCCCACAATTTCTTTGTACACTCCTTCATATTTTCAAAATGACCATTTTGTCTTTCGAGAATGTGACTTTCAGATTATATATTCTAGAAACTTTCCGAAACAAACTTCTGACTTCGGAAATGAGATTCTTGAAACAATATTTTTTAAAACGCATAAAATACATTATGAAACAAACTTTCCAAAAAATAGTTTTCCAAAACATTTATACTTGTTTTTGAAACATATGAAATATATTTCGAAAAAAGTATTTTGAAACGAGTTTTCACTTTTTTTTTTCTTGCTTTGTGGCGTTCTCTCTCCCTTCGTCAAGTGCAGGAATCAATAGTTTTAATCTTTTAATAATGGGGTTGTGGGCTTGTTTATTGGGCAATTGCTTCCTTCTTCTCAAATTCAAAATTATTTCACATCCTAATTATCAATATCCAGCTTGTATACTTTTAGTTACATATTTTTATCTTAAAGTTTAGATTATTTTATATTTAGTTCATGAATATCTACACTATTGCTTTCATTATCACGGATAAACCACTCATGCGTTTAAATGTTGTTTTCCCTATAAAGAATAAAGCAAGGATGGATAAATAAATATATCCAAAATCATGAAAAAAAAAACAAAGAAACTTGAGTTGTGCAATGACCCTTCAAAATAAACTCAAAGCATTTCATAATGCGGATATTTCTTCACTATTCTAGACATAGTATGAAGAAAGCATATTTCTGGGAAAATATTTTCGGAAGGTTATAAAAGACATAATTGGTAAATTATTTCGAGTGATTCTAAATTTTATGTTTTCAAAAGAAATATTCTGAAAAATAATTTAAATTATTTTAAAACATATATTTTATAACATCTCATTTAACGATCTAAACCATCAAATTAAAACATTTTATATTTGATAACTCACAACATAGAACTCAAACATATAAATATAATATCACAATCATCCCAAAAAGTAAGATAAACTAAAATATAATTTATATATAAAACTATCTAAGAGTTTTCAAAAGAAAACATAACTCTAAACATTAATCATTTCTCTCTATTTGAGTATTTAAATGGTTATCAGAGCATTGTGATAACTATCAAGACAATCTCCACTTCAATGCATACACTACCACAATTTAAAATTAATTCTCCTTGAATTAGTATTAACACATTTTCAATCTCATATCATATATCAATAATTCATACAAAATTTCAAACCTTCCAAATCCAAAATCAGCCAATATCCAAAACAGATACTGATACACTCGCTCATCGAACAAGTCATCACGTTGGGTGAAAAGTACCTTCTCGACCAACAACAAACTGCTCGTCCAATGAGTATTTCACTGGGGCTCCAAAGGAAAATATTTTAATTTAATCGCCCATTGAGTAAAGGCTTGCCCAACAACTTTCAAATCAATGAGCCCCTGACTTGAAACTCGCCTAGTAAATATCATAATTCTACAAAATAGAAATTATGCATAACTCTACACTCCAAGAACATTTCAAAACTTTCCTCAAGACCTCCAGGATACCAAACACAACTCACACTCAAGTTTATATCAAACATTTATACCAATTGACTTCAATTACAATAATAAACACCAACATTTTCACACAACATCATTTAGAATTTAGATTCATTAATTTTCACACATCAAGTACTATTTTTCATCTCCGATACCAAAAATCAATCACAGTACAATTAAGTTTACAATTCTTAACATGTTCATGAATTAAAACAGTGAAATTAGTTTCCCTTACCTGTGAAACAACACCAACACCCAAAGAGAGTACTAATCCTCTTTCAAACCTAACAGAGTCCACAACTCAACCTAGGAACAAGTAAATGATCATGGAACATCATCAGAACCACTGATCAGTGAAAAAAATATGAAAGAAATACAGATGACACATGCAAGTTGAAATTCTTTCACATGCATAAAAATCTAAACTACTTACGAGAAAAGAGCAAAAATGGTTGTAGAGGAGAGATTTTTAAGGAAATAAAAGGTTTACAAATAATAAAATTCGTTTATAAAATTTCTATTTATATTTTAGTATGTTTATTCTCACATATTTCTTGATAAAAGAAATTATTATAAATTAATTTTATATTATATAAATTTTTTATGTTATCCGGAATCCTTATTTCAAAAATTGAAAGCATTTTAATTTATTTTTTAAAAGTACAACAATTTGAAAATATGTGACTAGATTGGGATAGGAAGATGTGTTAAGCAAAATTGGGTTGCAGGAAGCAATATTATTATTGTAATTACACTTCAAAATGGGTAAAGGAGTTATGGTTCTTTGGACGAACGGAAAATGTGGTTAATCTAATGTACAGTATTTAGAATTGAAAGATCTTTTTTTTTTTTTTTAAAATAGGGAAAGGCCTAATAGGTTTTTGGACAATTGGTTAAGATTGCTTTACATAATACGGCTGTTTATTCCTGCAGCATTTTTTCTTTTTACACCCTCCTAAATTCATATATTCTAACTTTTCTCTTATAAATTTATAATAAAATATGAGAAGTCTACCTTGTCACCTTCAATGTTGAATCGCTGTTCTCAAACCTTCATTACCTCCTTCCGATCGGTGGGGTGTGTGACGTTTAGGATGCGAAAATATTCGTGTATACGGGTTTTCTCAGGAGAAATTCATTATAATTAAAAAATGATATTTCAAACAAGTATCGCAATTAACAAATATCGGATAATTTATTATTTGTTTATAATTAAGTGGAATGCAGGTATTATACTATTTATATATATATATATATATATATATATATATATATATTATTAATCAAAAATAAAATAAAAAAATATTTTATTAGTTTAAATTTAACTTAATTTACAATCGATTTTATATGTCTTTGTAACTTTATTTAGATTTTATTTCAAAAAGTTATATATTTTTTAATATCTGCAAGTATTTATGGATATCTATGAGTTTTTTATAAATAGCGGGTATTTTTTAAACGAGTATTCGACGGATAACGGGTTAGATTTTCTATTGCGCGTCGAGTAGCAAATAGAGTCTATTTTTACTCGACCCAATCTGTTGTCATCCTTGATAATGTTTGAACTTTTTAAGTAGATTACAGATTGTATAATCCATAATGTATTACCAGATATAAAATCATGTTTTGGATTAAACATTACGGAACATCTTTGTAAACATATATTTTAGATTAAACAATCTGGAAGACCTTTCGGACCACGTAAATATTATTGTGTTCCAAAACGTGTAGCCCATATATACATTTTTTTTAATTATTTTATATTTCAAAGTGCACAATTTAAAATATGAAATTTGTATTTTAAATTTTGAATTATATATCTTAAAGCGTTTTGGTAGTGGAGGAAGAATATATTACAGGTAACATCAATTGTCCTGTGACAGAGGTCAAGTGGGTCAGGTCACTATCGAATCGTAGCGTTTGGGCGGCTTATGTTACACTCTTAAGTAGAAAGAGTTACGCCCTGATTAATGATTATAACTTTTGGTCTAGTGATAAACGCTCTCATACCAAACATCAATTGTCTCATGGTAGAGATCAAGTGAGCCGGATTACAATCAAATCATGATGTTTAGACTTGTGTAACATTCTTAAATACAAGTAGTTATGTCCTGACTAATATTTATAGTTTTTGACTTAGTAATAAACACTCATTTTAACATAATCAACTACACTTTGATTATATTATTATAAATAGCTTTGTGAGTAACCCATCTTATATGATTAAGGAGAAAAACCGTAACAACTTAACAATTTTAAATGTGATTAGTCTAATTCACTTATATATATATATATATATATATATATATATATATATATTAATTAATTAAAGATGGGTTAAACTATCGAATATGAGATTTTGAAACTTTTGAAATTATTCGTAACAAACAAGCTACAAATCTTCAACTCCTTTTTGAAGTTTTGGAGATGAATATTGGTGTCATTTCTAAAACTTTTATATTAATATAAACATTATCTTAAAATATAATCCAATATAAACGCACTCTAGTTACTCCTCACATGAACAAAGCAAAAGAAAAGGCCAGCAATATATGAATCACAAGTTTCAACTTTTGACAAGCCCTTGCTAACGATTAACATATCATTTTGTTTTGTTCGGAAATTGGAAGGAAGGGTGTTACGGATAATTCATACATGCAATCTTTACAAAAGACCTTTTCGGCTTTTGTTATGTTATTATAAGAGACAAAGAAAGAATGAGTCAACAGCAAAGATATTTAGTATGAAGTTAAATAATGAAGTTATATATGTATATTAAATGTTGTGTTTTGTATAATGAAAGTTTTTGGCAGTTTATGTATACTTAAAGTGGCTTCAAATGAGCCTAATCCTGAACCGACCACGCAGCCCCTTGCATTATCAAAAGTATTAATTATTGTTGATTATATTTCTTTAATTCTTGTGCTCCTTAATTACGTGTACTACCACTACAACTACTTTCTCTTAATATATTTAAATTCACCACTTAGAGCGACACGCGTTTCTCATCCATAAAAGTAAACCCAAACCAGATGCATGGAAAGTGATCCATACGTGCCAATGCATCCGACACGTGTCTCACCCACGTGCGAATTAATTTAATATTTTAAACCCCTGTTCAACTCTTTAATTGAAGAAAAAAATGGGTGAAAAATACATGGAGCTAACGTGTCTAAGGAGGCACATCAATCTTTTTCCTTTGGCCCTTTATATTATATAACGTCTTCAACTTTTAGTTCAGCCACAATATTCTCTCTCTTGTTTTTCAATGCTCTGCATTAAAGTCTTTTTTCCCACTGTTCTTTACCTTGTAGTTAGACAACACTCATCCATTTGCTTCCAAAACACAGTTCTGCAATTTGTGGACTGTAATTTAGCTTTTAACGGACAGGCAAGTTTGTTGAGATAACTAACCACTATATGCTTGGCCTGCCCTGTCTTCAGAAACTAGGTTAGGATTTTCCTTACCAATTAATCATAAAAAATCAATTTTAAAATAGTTAAGTATTGGACTTTAAATTTCAAATCGGTGCCAGAAAAGATAGAATAATAGATTTAACGATCATCAAATTTTATTAAGAAATATTTTAACTCATAATTCTCATACTTGTCAAAGTGAGTCAACCCAATTTTATTAAGAAATATTTTAACTCATAATTCTCATACTTGTCAAAGTGAGTCAACCCAATTCACACGGGTTGGTTCACCACGAATCAGGTTAAAAATGAGTGAACTCAACCCGACTCACTTTATTATGAGTCAAAAATTTTATAACCCGACTCAACCCATCACGGGTTGGTGGATTAAGTGGGTTGGCTCATCAACCCACAAAAAAATTATTTATGTATTTATTTTTAAGTATTATTTAAATAATTTCTTAAGCAATTCATGAGATGACAATCACAGTAGAATCAATAACCAATGTCTTCATCATGCTCACCACCAATATATAATGAATTATTTTTAGAAAAGTGTTCATAAAATCCAAGAAAATATGGCTAATACTACACATTTTCTATCATGCTATTCAACAAAATATAAATAAAAAATTACACATTTTTGTCATGCTAATTTAGAAAAAAAAAATTATAAGAGAGTTGATTGAGTAATTTACTATAAAAATTATAGTTAAATATTAAAGTATCAACATATATAACTTGACAATCAAATTAATTAAACATTCAAAATATTCAAATATTATTTAACAACATTTTAGCATTTAAAAATATGAAATTGTGAACCTATATAATTAGGGGTAATAAATAATTATTTTAAAGAAAAATTAAAAAAAGTTATATAAAAATGTTGGTGGGTTAAATGGATCAACCTACCCTCAACTCGACTCGAACCCGTTTAACCCGTGGGTTAAGTAAGCCGGATTGAGTTCAACCTACTTTTAGAAAAAACTTAATTTTTCTCAACTCAACCCAGCTTAAACCCATGATGAACCGAGTTGGCTCATGGGTTGAAATTTATTTTGACCTCTCTATTTGTCAGATATTTATACTCACTTATATATTATGAATAGATCTTTATTGAAGTGAAACTTTTAACAAAAATCTTATTCGCTTTTAATAAATATGTTTTAATTTAATTTCATAAAAATTATTTATAAAGTAGAATATGTATTTCATAATTTAGCTTTGTCTCTAGTTAAAAAGAAGTCTGATAACAAATAGTATGAATGAATTTCATTAAAATATACGTTTATATCATTTTAGTAAATAAATTTATATTTAACTTAATTTTATAAAATAAAACATGGTTTTAAGATAAACTTGTAAGAATTGAACTATTTGTATTTGATATGAAATTATTAATTAATTAAAATTGGTTTAAATAAACAATTTTCATAGTTAACAATTAAATGTTATATTAACCATTTTAGTTTATATTCTATTACTGATTACAATTATTTTAAATATATCAAATTTTAAAAGTGATATTTTATTATAAATCATTTAAACGAAATATATTATACAAGCATTGTAATATTTTATTCTTGGAGTTGGTCTGTTTAGTATCCCCTGTTTCCAAAAACTGAAACCAATATCGTAATTTAATCTTATCTTAAAGTTAAAACATTGGAAAAGAAAATTAAATCACTTGCATTAATGGGAAGGCCTTCTAATTCCTAATCTTAACTGGAATATTTACTATGTGGTCTTTTCAGGTGACTTTGTCGTATTCATTTTTTTTAGATTAAAAAAAAAGATAAAAAGTAATTAGTTTTATATTTTATTTAAATAATAAAGGACTCGAGGTAAAAGTAAATAATTTTTTATAAAAAGGAAAAAAGTAACTCATGACACACTTTATTGTAAAGTTAAAGTGGTCCAGAGAAGAAGAAAAAAGTACGAGTTATCATTGGCTGAATTGTGTTACTTTTAAGTAAAACAAAAAAAATGAATCATTAAATTTAGTTAGAAGTTGATATAATTCTCTTTTGTCAAAACCTAATTGTGTCATATTAAGCCTTCAAAAACACTCGAACTGATTTATTTCAAATTGAAATATTTTAAAAAAAAAATTACCATTTTCTTGGTTTATATTTAGTTTAATTAAAAAGATGAAGATTCAAGGCCTAAATTGATTTATCAGCTAGTTGAGCAATGGTGGTTAAGCTAACTATAAGTAAACTAATTTCTATTTTGTTTTGGTAAAACTAATTAGGTTACTGAGTCATATTACAGTGAAGATGATTTTCAAAATAAACACAGCAAATCAGATCAGACAGAGAGGTTGATGATTTATTTTTCATCAAATTAATTACAACGAATAGAGAAACAACCTAAGTGGTTGGAATTTTTATTTGTTAGTATAGAGTTTCTTAAAAATCGTTCTATTGGTGCTGAAAAAATTACTCATGTTTATATGAAAGTGATGCACGTGTTTGTTTAAGATGATTTACTATTAATAAGGAGAAAAGAAATTAAATGATTTATGGAGCTCACATTATCTTCATAACAGTATATTTTGGGAGAAAAGACATTTGTCACATGTAATTTCACTTTTACTCTTATCATGTTATTATTATATTGTCTACCGGAATTATACATTTCAGGGTAAATTCATATAATATAATTGAGTATGTTAAGTATAATTTTTTAATAATAGTTAATATTTAAGTGATATATGTTTTTATTATAATAAAATAAATACTTAAAAAAATATTAAACTAATAAATAAAATCATTTAAATTTGGTATTGTTAGAATAAAATAATCAAATATAATAATAATAATAATAATAATAATAATAATAATAATAATAATAATAATAATAATAATAATAATAATAATAATAATACAGATATCAACATTGATAAAGACCAATAATTTTTAAAATAATATTAATATAAGATAAAATTATAAATAAATAAATTATTAGAAAGAATATAAATTGACACACGTATGACATTATTATTAGATAGAAAACATTATTATTGCACACGGCAACACAAAATATTATACATTTTATAGGGTAGATTTAAAATGAATGAGTCAAACCCAACTCACTTTATGGTAAGCTAAAATTTTTACAACCTGACTCAACTCAATACAGGTTGGTGGATTAAATGAGTTGACTCGCCAATCCGTATAAAAATTGAAAAATAATTTTTTTTGTCATTTTTGAATATTTAGTTTTTCTTAGCTTTCTTTTTGACACTTTTAATGTTAATTTTGCTCTTATCGTACAAAGAGGATAAATGATTCCTTTGTCTGGATACATAACTTTTCAAATTCAATTAAAGTTATTAGTTATTTAAATTCAAATTAGAGGTTTTTAAAATTTAGGGGGTTTTGTAGGTTAACTTTTAATTCGGGTCAAACTTGCATAACATGTAGGTAAAGTGAGTTGAACCCCTTTTCATCCATAATCGGTAAATTTTGTTTTCTAACCCAACCCGATTAGAATTCATGGTGAGTTAGATTGACTCACGGGTTCGACTCACTTTAACATATCAGATTGATCAACTATTGTGAATGATCTTCAAACGTTATAAACACTTCAAACAATATAGAACATAAAAGTCTCTCATCGTATATTTTTTTACGTACAAATAATTAGTATTTATAAATAAAAATGAGTAAAATAAGAATAAATTATAATAAATCTGACTAAATAAAATAGTATTTTATAATAAAATTAAAACATTTAATCCATAAAATATTAATAATAATAGGATAATTTATTTATTTATTTTAAATTATGTTAAATATTTTATCTTGCGAAATAACTTTGATTTGCTATTATAATTTTTTTTTATTTTATAATGATTTTTTATTTAAATTATAAATTTCAATTGGACCTGGAATTATGTTTATTTTTTAATATAAAACACTCTATATTTTTTTAAAACTATTAATGTATATTTTTTAGTTGATCACGTAGGGATATAATAGCCTGAATGCAACTCTGACTATCTATATATTCATTTCCAAAACAAACATTTATATCTATCACGGTCTCCTATAAAATGTATGTTATATCTTCATATTCATTGAGTAACGAGTTTATATATGCACGAGCTTACACTTGCATTATTTTAAACATCAACAAAATAATTTTCTTTTAAAAAATAATTACAAAATAAAAAATTATATTATCAATAATTCAATGTAAAGAAAATACACATTTTATTTTTTTAATGTCAAATATTAAAAAAATTATTATAATTGCATAAATTTAAAAAAAATATCAAATAACAATTTCATAAAATAATGCAAGTGATTATAGAAAGAGTAAGTAATTACCCATAATTAAAAATTCACAATAGTTACATCATTTATTGTTTTTTAGGTATAAACTCTCGTTACATCATTGATCTTATTTTAAAATCTCAAATAGATATTCAAATTCTAAGTCGTTCCAATTAGGTTATCATTTTTGGAAATGTGTTTCAGTTTGACCTTGTTCATTAATGTGGTACCGATGTTAACTTCGTGTTATTACTGGGTATAAAAAAAATATATGGATACTCGCTTGACAAATATCTGTACAAATATAAATATGAATATTAAAACTAATATTTATCTAACCAGTAGGATAAAGGAGAAATATTACTTTTGTCTGAATGTGAATATTAAACTTTATTTTTATAAGTGTCGGAAAGAACAATAATCACGAGATCGATATAAAAAATCAACTAATAATTTTTTTTTTAATATTACAAAATTAAGAACCAAAGAGAAAATAATTATTTTGTTTATGTTACATAATAAATTCGAGTTATACATAAATCAATACTTGAAATTGATAATCATATATTTTTACATCATAAAAAAAAAAACAACAAATAAAATATAAAAAAATAAATAAAAATACCAAATGTATATATTAAAAATAATTTATTTTAATAAAATTAAGATTTATAATTTCTAAAATGTAATGCATTATCTTAATAAATTTGCATAAAGAGAAAAATATATTGTAATTAAAATGCTGCTAAAAAGAAAAGTACATATAGATAAAATTTATAAATATTGAATAAGTCAAACAATTAATACATAATAAATAAAATACAATATTAATAAGTTAAAATGTTGTAATAATTTAAAATAAACCAAAAATAAATATATACATATTCATCTTTCACTTTATACCTATTGAAAATATTGTATTATTTATATTCTATTCTCACGATTTTATTTTCATCCTAATTACATGATCTAATCATCAGTATTTTTTTTTCACTTTTTTCATTAATCCAAAAATCACGTTTTCCATTATTTTATTTTTTACTTTTTAACACAAACAAAGCAGGTATGTGTATAAATGAATTTGTAATACCAACTTTTTGGTGACAATAATATCAACCTTTTTAACAGATAAAAGGTAAATAATTAATCAGAACAAATATAGCTATTAATGGATTGTTTTTCTGAAAATATATAATACTTTTACTATAGTGTTTGAACAATTTTTGCAATGAACGGTAAGAATCTTCCTAACATTGAAAAATCAGATTAAGCTTCTATATTTAATTGGCATGGAAGTAAGTACATGAAAAAAGAAAAGAAAAAGGAAAAAGATGCCAAAAGAAACGTCTTTTTCATTATTTCCATCATTTTATAGACTACCGCTTCTCTTTGTCTGCTTTTGCCAACTTGATGAAAAGTTGTCAAATTAAAAAAGTGAAAACATTTAAAAGCATTTCCTCAAATATTAAATTAGACTATTTTAGCAACTATGAATCTACATAACTTTTTTCAATATTAATTTTGTTACTAATTAAAATTTAATATTATACTCTCAGGAAATAATTACATCAGCATGGTCTTTTAGGTATTTATTATATGAGGTATGATTTTATATATTTCGATTTAGTATATTCTTAAATCGAGGAAGTCAATCTAATTTTATTTTAGATGCTTAGTTACTCATTAAAGTTATAGCCAAAAGGGTAATAATTCCAATTAGATAAACCACGGCGATTCCTTAAATTTCTATATTCTAAAAATATTTCAATTAATTTCAATGTTTTATTTTAAATGTCTCTTCTTCACCACGTCTTTTCAACTTCCATCATAACATTGCCGTAAAAATTATTGAAGTAATTAACATTAAATTTTGCTACTCCAATCGGTGTTAGGCTACTAATTTTGTAGATATTAAACCTAACACCACACAATTTTCTTAGTATTAACATCACATGACTTAAAAATATTTTATTCTAAAATATTAATCCAATTATAGGCATATTAAAACATATCAGATTTATCGGTCGGCCCGTTAATCCGTCAAACAAATGGTAAATTAGGTTAGAATTTCAATCCGTTAACCCACCATAGTTTGACTTGTCTAACCCGTCTTGGCTTGCCAATCTCTTTTTATATTTAAAAATTAAAAATAAATAAAATTTATATTATATATATATATATATAATTTATAAACAAAAATTTAAAAAAACAAAACAAAGTTGCGGGCCACCCTTCGGTCCACCTTAAAATGGGATCAGTATTCAATCCATTTTATTATGACAGACCCGTTCGATCCAATTCATTTTTGATGCACAAAAAACGGAACGAACTAAAATGGATAAAACTATCCATTTTGACATATCTACTCAATTGATATCAGATTTACCGACCCAATTGATATTGGTGGATCTGCCGACCCAATAATCTAACACAAAAAATAATATTTGTAATTATTATGACATTCAACACAACGTGCACTATCCAAATTATGTTGTTCTAATAACACAACAATGCACAATATCCATAAAATTAAGGTAAAAAATTAATATAGAAAGTCAAATATTAGATACCTACTTTTAAATAGACTCATGAATTATCCGATCAAGACAATTGGTTAAGGGTTAGATCGTTTGGTTTGGTCTAATCTATATTTAAAAAACTATTCATCTACTTAAAAATTAGAATTATATAGTCAAAATATAAAAATATAATTTATGATTGAATAACAAATTTTCGCAAACAACAAAAAATAATAATATTTTTAAAACATACCAATATATAATACAAATCACCATAATACGTTCTTAATATTTTTTAAAGTTATTTCAATAATTTTTCAAGGGCGTATTTATACATGGTAGAATATTAAATTGGGACCTTTTTCTACAAGGCATAATATCTAACGCTTTTATATCTTCAATCTATTAAAAAATATCATATCTAAATGTGTGTGTGGTTCAATATTTTTCAAAACATAATTTTAAAATAATTTTGACTATAAAAAAAGTTGTTTTGGAAAATTGTATTAAAATATGATACTGAATGGAGAATGTAACAAAGGAAAAGAAGAAAGGAAAGTGGTCCGTCCATTTAGCGAGGGTGCTTCCAATGACATAAAGCCACGTCATGAAGATTTTTTAGGCAAAAGTGCTGACATAGGAAAAGAGAGGGTGCACGCAAGGAGTGTGCTACCAGAATCGAACATGGCCAAAAGAAAATCTAATAGAAGCCACAAGAATTCGTGGCCAAGAATTGAAACCTAGTTCTGACGTGGCATCTCATTCTGCTTTAATCGGATCAAAATCCTATTCGTCGTGTTTCCACTGACACTTCGCAACACAATCACAACCCAAACCAAGTAACCAACTCGCTGCCATCTCCCACTTTTCGATTCGATCCCCCCAAAAAATGCACGAAATTAGAGATCCTGCAATTAGGCTCTTCGGCCAGAAGATCCCCTTCCCTGAAGATGTCGACATAGAAGAAGAAGAGGAAGAAGATGAGAGTGGTGATGGAAAAGAGGAAGAGAAAGAAGAGGATAAGGTATGGTTTGTAGTGTGTCTCGGAAAATTGTTTTCAGAATCAAAGCAACGTTTTTTTGTAACGTACACACAACACCCTTTCCTTCTAATGCTAAAACCTCTCATGGGTCCGTTTTGTCTCTTCGTTTTTCCTTTATTTGCACACATCACAACAACCTACCTCCCTACTCCTCTGCTTTTTCAAAGTTTTCATTTCTACCTGAATTTTTACTCCCCCTGTTGTTTTTCAATGGAAAACTTGTACCCTTCTGTTAATTTTTCTCAACTCCAATTAGAAATTGATTTAATGAAAGTTCCCAATTTGCGAAATTTATTGCTAATTAGGTAGTTTCAATTCAATGTTCTGGAAGTAAATTGGTCGGATGTTAAAAGAATTTTTTTTTTTTTAATTTTCAATTCCAAAATTGGCTTATTTCTGTACAAACTAATAGGTTTAGTGACCTTGCTAAGAATTGAAGTAAAATTCGTAGACAGCAAACTTTTCTCGTGTTCTGATTTTGTTGATTGTGATTAATTTTGTTACGTTGTTTTTGTGGAACATTTTGAGGTTTGAGTGGTGATCTGAACAATCTACCTAATAATTTCAGTCAACTCTGTCCGTGGAACAGGAACATCACTGTTTCTTTTTCACATCGACTTGTTTTATTGTTTCAACTCTGTGTGCATGTTTACTTCATTGTCCTGCTTAAAACCAGTGTTTTCTGTGGGTACAGTCCCACTCCCACCCAAATCTGTGCTAGTAATCCGTTATATGGCTGTAAGGTTCTCGTTTTCCTTTCTGTACCTTTCTTTGCGACGCAAAATTGATGTTTTTTCGCTTGGAACATTCAGCTAACACCTCACAGCTAAATTATCTACATAGTTCCTTGAGTTCCTGCATCAAGTATTTTCTTAGCCCGTGGAATTGTTGTGTTGTGTATTCTGGAATGTAAGAACACGGAACTTTATGCTGCATAGTAAGAATGGTTCGACTAGAATTTTTCATTGATCTTGCTTATATTTTTACACTATAAAATTGCACAGATACTTACTTACTACAAGATCGGCTTTTTAAGGTTTTTCCACTGAAAAATTAAACATATCTTCTGAGTATGGTCAGAGTTTTTCAAACTTTGGTTTTCTTTTATGCAATGTTTCTTCAAAAAGACCACTTCCTTATACTTTTGTTTTTCCTGTTATGGATGTCATTTCAACTAAAAAAATTGTGAACATGTATATCTTGGTTTTGTTTATGCAATTCAGAAGCATTAATTTTAGTGAGCAAAACATTTTTCATATTATTAGGATGCTGGAGTTGAAAATATTACTGAGGAAGAGCCAGAAGCTGATCTTTCCCCGAGTGCAGGAGAGACTAAAGATTCAGTTACATCCCCCGAGGCTATTGTGAACCCCAAAACACCCTCCATAGAAGAAGAAACAGCAAAATCAAAAGCTGACAAATCAGAGAAGGAGCAAGGCGATGCGGCTAACTCACAAGAGAAAACTCTGAAGAAACCAGATAAAGTGCTACCATGCCCCCGCTGCAAAAGTATGGACACTAAGTTTTGTTACTACAACAACTACAATGTCAACCAGCCACGTTATTTCTGCAAAGCTTGTCAAAGATACTGGACTGCAGGTGGCACCATGCGGAATGTTCCTGTGGGGGCAGGGCGGCGGAAGAACAAGAACTCTGCCTCGCATTATCGCCACATCAGTATCTCTGAGGCCCTTCAAGCAGCCAGAATTGATTCGCCTAATGGAACTCATCTTTCAACTTTGAAAGGCAATGGTAGAGTTCTCAGCTTTGGATTAGATGCACATGCACCCATTTGTGATTCCATGGCATCTGTCCTCAATCTTGGAGAGAAAAAGGTTCCCGATGGCACAAAAAACGGGTTTCATCATGGCTTTGAGGATCAAAGACTCCCAATTCCTCGCAAAAGTGGGGAAAATGGTGATGACTCTTCGACTACATCTTCCATTACAGTTTCAAATTCCATGGGAGAAAGTAGCAAAAGCACCTTCCAACCACAACCGGTGCTCCAACATCATGGTTTCCTTCCTCAGCTTCCGTGTGTTCCTTGGCCCTATACATGGAATTCTCCCGTTCCCCCACCTGCCTTGTGTCCTTCCGGATATGCCTTACCATTCTATCCTCCTGCTACATTCTGGAACTGTGGAATGCCAGGGAATTGGAATGTTCCATGGTTTTCTTCACTGTCATCTGCTTCAAACCCAAACTCTCCGGGCTCCGCTCCAAACTCTCCGACTTTGGGGAAGCACTCGCGGGACGGAGACATGATTAAGCAAGACACTTTGCAGAAAGAAGAAGCTTCAAAGCCAAGAAACGGGGGTGTTTTGGTTCCCAAAACGTTGAGAATTGATGATCCAAATGAAGCTGCAAAGAGTTCTATATGGGCAACTCTAGGAATTAAGAATGAGTCAGTGAATGGGGGAGGTATGTTTAAGGCATTCCAATCAAAGAAGGACGAAAAGAGTCGCGTTGAAGCCTCTCCTGTGTTGATGGCTAACCCTGCAGCTTTATCTAGATCCCTCAATTTTCATGAGAACTCATGAATCAATGGCACCTGTTAGAAGTCCTTTTTGCAAGGTTAGTCACTTCTTGTGTATCCAGCAGAGACGGTGATCATCTTTGAGTGAAGGATTATTGACTTGCTTCGTTGACCTTGTACAGAAGAACCGAAAGGGTGGAACTCTCTGATTTCCTCAGCAAACATAAATGGACGGCGAGGACTAATTTTGTCTTTATTTTATTTGACATTATGAATAGAATTTATATATATATATAGGTTCTTTTTAATGTGGTTAGTTTGATGAGTTTGAGTTCATGTGCATGTATAAAAATATATGTGAAGTACTGATCTTTTAGCCCAGAGATGGAAAAGATCTTTCACGATGTATAAAAATCCAGATATTGTACATGTTTCGGTACTCAGTAGAAAAGTTAATGACTTTCGGAGTATTCCACTGTCTGAACGAACAAAGACAGATATTTGTTATCCGTAAATTGGGGACCAAAAACTACAGAACTAGGAAGATAAGCACAGGCAATACGATGATAAAAGTAATGGATAGGACACTCTTCATTGTCTTGTCATACTATACTCCTGCATTATACATGTCAAGTACCTTCATATGCTGTCAAAATAATCACCATGCTGACATATATTTTAAATCATTAAAAAATGACTAATATCACAACAAAATGTTCCAGAAAAGAAAAAAGTAGCTTTTACACTGATAATAATCTGTCATGTTATAAGATAAAATGATCTTCATTCTTATACTTGTTTATACTCTGTAAATTTGTTCCTGCAAGAAAAATATTAAATAATTGTGTTGGACTGTAATAAATAATTCTCTTGGACACTAAAAGGATCTCCAAGTAACATTAATGCTGAACCACAAGAATGATTTATCTAAAATTCTTTTGCTTGGTCTTTTAAACTTTTCTAAATTTTGAAGTCAATACTAGAAGCTAATTTACTATCAAAGTTAACACTACCCCCCATTCCACGAATAGAGTTCCCACCTATTACACCTATGAAGAACAGTAATAAGATTAATAACTTTGAAACAATTTTCCTGAAATGACTCGTTGTATTCGTAAATACATCACCTTACTTTGAATAAAAAGAAGATTAAGCAGTTGATTTGAGATTGCGTTGAGAAAAATAAAATTAAAAAATTAAAAAATAGAAAATTAGAAAATAAAAAAAAATGGAAAGTCAATTAGAAAATATCACCTCAGATTCTAATAGAAAATTGTCAAAATCTAGATGTTAAAAAATTATTTTCCTATGTTAAACTTAAAATTTAAAATAAAAAATAGAAAATAGTTTTGAGATGATGAAGATGAGTTGTGATACCCTTCCTTACCTAATACTAAAAGCATGAAACCTTGAGTTGAGATCCTTTTGTTGTTGGCAGCCAACTTTTTTTGACTTTTTCTCTTTTTAATTCCCTTTTACCCTTTCCCTCTGCAACACCAAGAAAGCAATGCCTCTTTTCTTTTCCTCCATACGTTGTCACTGCCAAATTTCAATCATCAACTCAAACCCAAACACAATAAATACACTTCTTTCTTCCTTCCAACTAACCATGGCTTTTCAATAACTACATTTTTTATAATTATTTTCACTTTCTAAAAGTTTTTCTTTTTAGTTTCACCAAAAAAATTATAATAATTACATTTTTTCCTATGATTTTTTTTCATTTTATTTTAGAATCGTTCTTGAGGACTATATGTTATTATTTAACGGACTTATTGAGCATGAAATGCATGTTTTGCATTTTTTTTATTTTCATTTTTTTATGAACGAATAAGAAGAAAGTGCCAAAATACGCATGAGTTATGTTATTACATTGAATCTCTACTCAATTATATTATCAAATGTATTAATTTGATGTGATATATTTAAATCAATAACTTTCAAAATAGAAAAAGTGAATAAATACCTAACTAGGCTAGAAGATAAGATAGACTTTTCTTTCTTCGCTAAAATGTTCATGTCTTAAATGTTTTTGTTTGAGTTATTTCCTATTGTAATATTTTAGAATTCCACATGGGATGTTATAAAATGTTTTTCAACATCTCTCACCTATCTTTCAATGTTTGTAACACAATAGCCCAATTTGATGTAAACAAAAAAAATCACTCCATTACAACTCACCTTTTTAACATCAAACAATAGCAAGAACAATCATTGAAATTTTTTCTTGCCTAACTCAGCAAAATGGCAGTGAGAATGTTTATAATTGATGAGAAATCACAAGTTAACATTTTGATATTCAGTTTGGATAATAATATCGACGTCATATCTAATAAAGATGAAAATGTAAATAAAAAGTCATTGTATTAATCCTTACATGTCACTTCACGAAATCAAAATTGAATTTTTATAAAAAAATGAAATCAAATAAAATATCACAAAAGAGAAGATGTAACTTTTTTTTTTTTATCAAAATTGACATGTCTTATTGCATTGCATTGCAAGTAGAGATGTCAACAGGACGAGATGGACACGAGTTTCGCTATCTCATACTCATTTCTGTAAAAAAAAATTATCCTCATCCTCATACCCAAACTCAACTGGTATCAAACTTTTGTCTCATCCTCATCCCTATCGGATAACGGGTATAATCTTGTACCCATACCTATATCCATTTTCTTACTACTTCAATATTAATTTTAATTAATTTTATAAAATAATAAAAAATTATGGTAAAGGAAACATAATATTATCAAATATTCAATATTAGAAGGATGGTTGTTTCTTCGATATCAAATACTTTAAAATAAATTATAATTGTTTACATTTTAGATTATAATACCAAATAAGATCTCATGAGAACGAAAACAATTATTAAATTTGCAAATATTAATGAAACATAGTTGATAAAATTTAAAAATATTTTTTAAAAAATATAAAAGGAAAACAAATATTCAAATTAAAATATATTTTAAATGTTTGTTTACTTCAATCTTTTAAATTCTAATAAATCTTTTTTTTATACACTAATAAAAGTTATAATACATCATTTGATCAAAATGATACAAAGAACAAATAATAATCACAATAAAAGTTTAAAATAAATTATAATTGTTTACATTTTAGATTATAATATCAAATAAAATTTCATGAGAACCAACACATTTGTTAAATTTGTAAACATTAATGAAACCTAGTTGATAAAATTTAAAAATATTTTTTAAAAATATAAAAGGAAAAAAGATATTCAAATTAAAATATAATTTAAATGTTTGTTTACTTCAATATTTTAAATTCTAATGAATCTCTTTTTTATACACTAATAAAAGTTATAATCATTACTTGATCAAAAATAATACAAAGAACAAATAATAATCATAATAATAAAATTTTAACATAGATCTTGTATATTTTGAATTTCAATTATGTTGGATGGTGATAAAAAAATATTCATGACAATTACATTAAATTTTTATATTGTAGTAAATAAAAATTATTTATACAATTATAGTGAAAAAATTACAGTATGATTGATAATGAGTTAGAAAATAAAAAATAATTAGATAAAATATATCCAAATAGTATTCTATATAATGAAAATAAACAACAAATAAAAATATAAAAAAATTAATATTAATATTAAAAATATTAAAAAAATTAATATTAAAAACAAATAAAAATATTAAAAAATAAGTTGAAAAATATCTTAGAGATCTAAAAAAACTTTTCAAATATCAACATATATACTCAATGGTTGAGAAATAACAAAAAATATTTTAGTAAAACAAAAGAGTTCTTTAGATGAAACAAAAACTAATAATAATAAGTAAAAGATTTTTTTTATATTACCTATTAAACGAAATGTTTGTGCTATTAAATAATTAAATTGTGAGTATTAATCATTTTAATGTGAAATGAAAATATACAATAAATAAAAATATTAAAAAATAATAGAAATATTCAAATGTGAGACATAAATTTTTTTTAATTGACAAACATCTTTTTAACATGATTACATAAACGTTATGATAAGATGAAAAATATAATTGAGATGCGAATGAGTTTCATGACAAACTAAATAATTAGAAGAAATAAAAAATAATATATATATATATATATATATATATATATATATATATATATTTACTTAATTAATTGTAAATATTTTAATAGGACGTGTATTACGGCGGGAATATGTACATTCCCATATCCAATTGAAAAAGTCGGAGATTCTCCATACCCATGCCCATATCTAATCAATGCGGGGATTTCCCATCAAAACGAGGACAAGTTCGGACAATAACCACGGAAATGAATTTGTTTGTCATTTCTAATTGCAAGTACATAATTTGTATAGACAAATTTATGTCAATCTCTTTAAATTTCACATAAATTCTCACTAAATAGTTTTTAATATCCACTAGTAGTACCTTTAATTCCTACTAAATACATCATCATTTCTCACCATAAGAACATGGAATGATTCCCTTCTTATAGACTTATATTTTCATATGACTATTCAAGATCTTAATTAAAAGTATAATAAAATTTACATAAAAAAGAAGAAGACAATATTAAATTGACCTCCTCAATATCATATCAATTTCATTAAAAGAAATATCTTACTTGTTATAATCATAATTGTCGTTGTTACAATAATAATTCTCTTAACAACCAACTTCTTATCCTCAAAATTTTAAAAAACAGAATGTCTAACAATGGAAGTTATCAAAATTATTATCAAATATCAAAGGTTATAAATAACCAAGTACTTCTATCTATATTAATATGTGCATTGTTTTTAGTGTTGGTTGTGCTTTATGACTCTCTTTAAGTTTACTTTAAACAAAATATCAAATAGATTGACAAATATAATTAAGTTTTATTGCAGTTCTCATCACATCATTAGCATAACTATAAAATGATTGTTTAACACCATTTTTAGTCATCATAATATAGTTTACTAAAACTATAATTGAAGTAAAAAAAACATGTTGAATCAATATGTAACTTACTAAAAGCATAATAAAAATGTTCTCAACTTCTATCAATTGTAATCTGTACAATAATCAAAGTAAAAACAATTGTTTATTTATTACAAAAAAAACTAAATTTGAACATAATTAAGTTAATTAATTGACATATAAAAGGAAACAAACAATACAAAATAATTATAGTTATATTCATATAATTTTTATGATATTGTACTTTGTCTTTCACTCAATATGTTATTGTCGGAATAATAACTTAAAACATAAATACATTCTTTAAAATAAAATACGACCATGAGTAAGGTAATATATATATATATATATATATATATATATATATATATATATATATTGCAAAAGAAACAACATCACAGATCATGCAAATATATAAATATCAACGACATCAAGAAGTGAGAAAAAATTGTTCAAAACACTAGGGTTATTATATAGTGTCAAAAGTTAGTAGAAAGGTACTTTGCACAATCTATCGAAGTTTAAGCAATGTCAAGTTTTAAAAATTGGTGAGATCAAAGAGGTCGAGTTGCATAATATTTTATAGGAATGATGTACATATGTATAAGATAGACAATTAACTCGTTAGAAGTCGACTATTTACCCCTAATAGATGATTGGAAGAGATAGAACATGACTATTTACCCATGTTAAGCAAAGAGAGGATATAATATAGCTAACATCGATTAAGAAAGAATAATAAAAACAAAAGGATTAAAGCAAATAAAAAAGAATTACAAAACAACAACCACTATATGTGTAATGAATTTTAATTGTTGAAGACACGTGTCATTATTTAACTGTTAGTTACCAAAGAAAGTTTTTCAAGGACAATTATACGATAATTTGGCTTGTAACTTGTTTAAATTTTAAATTTACTTTGTATAACTATCAAATGAGAGTTTAGAAAATATAAATAGGTTGATTTTGTATTTTGCAAAGATGACAAATTGTGAAAACAATACATACATTATGAGAAGTGTCCATAATAGGAAAAATGGTTAATCTAATGTTGGTTGGTGCAATTTGGGTCACCACTCTCGTTAATTTACTTTACAAATTCCTTTACTTTCTTTGATAATTTAATTTTTGCAATCTATTTGGTGTTATTTACATTTCATTGCCATTAGTGTAATCCATTTGTTGTCACCTACATGCACATCATTCTTTGATTCACCACCATCTTAATTCATATTTCATTCTTTATGTCTTCATTCCCTTTTCATTATTATAAAACATCTAAAAAATGAACAAAAAGAGGATTGTGTTAGCAGATCATGCACAAAATCTTAACCAAAACTTAAGTTAAAAATTGATTCAATTCATTAAGTGTTTGGTGAGATTAATCCACAACATAAGTAATTTTTACATCAAATTAACATTATATGTAGAAGTTTAAAGTAAAACACCATAGTTAGATTGAAAAACAAACATTTTTTTTTTGTGAAAAAAAAAACTCACATTGAATTGATTTAGTTTAAGTAGTATTGATAAACTAACGATCAATAATAAATCCTCGAGAAACAATGGCTAATAACTATCAATTAAATAAACCTATCAAGGATTAGACGTTTTTAAACTTGATACTAAAACATTTTACGTACTAACAAAGTATTAAAAAAATACTAAACAATATAAATAATAACATATACACATTTGTAAATACATTTTTTAAAACTAACAACTATAAACAAGTCAATCTAGGGAATCTAATTTTGTAACATACATAAACTTGAATTCTTAAGTCTATATAAATTAATAACTTTTAAGCCGACATATCCAAACTACATAATCTATAAATATTAAAATTTAATGCAATTGAAAAATATCAAGAAACTACTAACACGAAATTGTGATCAACGGAGGCGGAGCCTTTGTGTAGTGAAGAAAACAATGATTGAGATGATAGAAACAATAAGTGGTGGCACAATCTTTTTCTTAATATTTACATTCCCAAGCATTCAAACTCCTCATTTTTTTTTCTTACATTCTTTTATATTTGAGTACGCTCATTTCAAGATTTGTACTCAGTTTTCGATATCAATCATAAAAGTCGTCAAATATTGGAAATCAATTCCAAATATATATAGATAAGAGTGATAATGTAAACTTGGCTCGACAAAAGAGTGATAATGTAAACTTGGCTCGACAAATCAATAGGCCTATAAAAAGAATGAATCAAGATATTAAGCTTGCTGACTCACATAAGCTCTGCTGACTCACATAAGCTCAGTTCGCATAATCCGTAGTCCATGTAAACCGGCTTGTAACCCACATAAAAAAGGAAAAAAATTAACTTACTTATATATATATTTGTTACTTTCCTTCCGTATAAATGTTCCAAATTCTTATATGAATGAAAAAAACAAATGTTATATATTTTGAATGTTCTAAAATTTGAATAATACATCATGTATGTCAAAATACGAATATGATAAAAATATTAAATTATAAATTTATCATCTAACTCTCCAAAGTCTTTGCTTAAATTTGTAAACTGATTAAAATTTTCTAATTTGTTGAGAACATTGAAAGCTTTATCATAAAAATTTAAAAATAAAAACGGATTAGCCTGCACTTATGCGAAATGAGCCAGCCCAATCCACATTTTGCATACCAAGTACAGAATAGGTAGACCAAGTGGAGAACAAGTCTAAACGGGTCGGATCAATCAGCATTACCATCCCTAATAAAAGATATATCAAGTTATTCAAGAGACGTTACTTCTTATTTTAATAATTCATTTTTTTTGAAACATAATAATTCTAATAAATATCACATGACACACCATTTACTAATTTTAAGGTTGTCCAGACATAGGAATCAAAAACTATGATTTAGACGAAGAGACAAAGTTTCCATTTTCAAAATAAGGTTCAGAGACCAAAATCATATTTGTCCCTAAATTTAATTTGAAACATTAAAGAAAAAAGTAATAATGGCTACACAGCTTATAAGTACAACAAATTACACAAATGACACGACTCATTACAACAAAATATCAATTAATTTCAGTCGGCAGAAGAAAGTGTATTCAAAAGAATATAATAAAAAGTATGTTAATGACAATTTCCTACTATACGAGATTCATTGCAATCAAAATATACTTTCGAACAACATTAATATAATAAAGGGTAGTAGCTATGCGAGTGCCACTTGCCTCATAAATCATGCTTCTCAAGAGAAAACCATTAAGTGTTGTGGAAGAAGAGAGAATAATGAAAAATGCCATCACTTTCTTTGCAGTTTTAACTTGTCTGTACACAAATGAAGCCCCAAGATCTTGTCAGGATGAATAGAAATCAATCACATAATAAATTAATATGGAGAAAAATGTTCATTGGATTCTACATCCCCCAGAATCGGGTCCACGCCGGACATTGCCATAGGCAGACAGTTCAAGAAGATCCATATCACGATCTGTGAAATGCATCATTTAGACTAGTTAATAGATTTTGAATAACTACAAAAGTTAATACAATTATTATAGTTGTACCTGAAACCCTGCAATAAGAACTCTTTTGAATAAGTTCAGCTTTGGAGATATCTGTTCGGTTACCCTTTGAACGATTAACTGTTGCCTGAAAGTCATGGATATAAATTTTTAAGTGAATCAAGGGAAACTTTCAAAGCCTCTAGCCTGGTTCTCACTTCCCTTCAATAAGGGACAAAGAAATGGGAAAAAAATAAAAATAAAAATCTTACCTGTAATACTTGACAGTTTTCCAGAGTGCTCTCTCCTCCCTATATTTTCACAAAAACACCCAAATGAAGAATGAGCAAAATGAAAATTAAAACCAAGATGTATTGGAAAACAACTTAACTATGGTCCTCATATTTGGAGGATCGCATAAAACTCACTAATAAAGTTTATGGTTAAACTCAAAATTTCTTTTTCACTTTGTTATTGTTCTTTCTTTCCCCACCATGACACTAATTAAAATCCAGTGACATATTCAGAAAAATCAAGTCTAGAAGAAACGCAGCAAAGACTTAAAAAGGACAACCCGTAACGGTAATTTCCATTGGAGTTGCTTTTCCTCAATCGACATGGGAATATGTAATACCTAAATTATGCAGTGCAAATAAAAGTGCAGAGTAGGGTCTTCTCCTCAGACACTTTGGTACAATACCACGTAGGCATACAAGAATTCAAAGAAATCCAATTGTTGAGACGAAAAACAATAGAAATTGAATTAAGAAGTGAAAATAAAGGGTAAGACCTTAGAGTAAGGGACAATGTGGTCGTAGTCATGACAGAGACAACCAGGGCAACCTACGAGCTTGCGAAAGACAGTATTGCCGAGGGCGTCCCTGCGCCAGCGGTCGGGGTCTCGTCCTTTGACCTTGTCTGCCTTTTCCCAGCATTTCTGCTTAACGCTGTGAGGGAAGCTCCGAGGGTTAGGGTTAGGATAATCGTGTGAGAGAGAGATGACGTCATCATCGACGTCGAGGAGAGTGGCAGAGGGTGATGTACTTCGTTTGGATGAAGAAGAAGATAACTTAGACGAAGAGGTTCTGGATCGGTCCTTCAGTGGTGACGAAGACCTCGCCCTTCTTCTTTTTTCTTCTCTGCTACTCGAATCAGTAGCATAACTACCCTTCATCTCTCTTAGCCCCTTTTTCTTCCTTATCCACTATCACAATTTATAAGTTAGGGTTCTCTTAAAAATCATATACATAACTCTTTTTAGGATAACTTACAAATAAATATACACTTATCATTAAAAAAAAGAAAAAGCAACCGAGTCTTTTTTTTTTTACTTTTTTAAAAATAAATAATTTATTTTTTTTGCAGAAAATAATATTTTTTGCCATCGTTTATAGAAAGAAAAAACTTACAAACCACTTGTTAAAAAATAAATTATGACACATTTTTAAGTGGTAACTTTACAACTTTTACTTCTAAGATAGTTGTCGTAGAATTTTGCTAATTTATTACAATAATAACAGAATATGCTTAAAAGATGATCTAATATTTTTATTACGATGCCAACGCCTAAATTTAATTTTCTTATAAAAAAAATAAATGTCTTACTTTAGAGATTAGAAGGAAACAGTCCATCTTATCTGCAAATATATTTGAGAGCTACTTAAGTTTTTCAATAAAAATTAGTGGTTAGGTTTTTTTTTTATGATAAATTAAATTTGGGACCCTTGTATTTTTCAAAAAGATGGT
>Ga0214544_1001986_pt1 | contig 43124 bp, 21 predicted proteins | sample CNSS3metaG_FD_160074 | JGI IMG/M metagenome (GOLD analysis project Ga0214544, IMG submission 160074) | Root nodule microbial communities from cowpea collected in UCLA plant growth center, Los Angeles, California, USA - CNSS3 | ecosystem: Host-associated > Plants > Roots > Nodule | place: USA...
ATATTTTGAATATTTAAAATATTTTTATATATCAATTTTAAAAATATTTTAGAATATAAATATTAGAAAAAAAATTAATAATTATATTCTTATAATATTTTAAATAATTATATTCTATTTAGCAATTGAATATAAGAATTTATTCAATTTATATTAAATTTAATAATTTATAATTGAATTTAAAAAATAATAAATTCAAAGGTCAATTTTAGAAAAGATATGAATATATTTTTATAAAAGATATTAAATTTAGTGTCAATTTGAAAGGGACAAAATTGATTTATTTAAACAAAAATTGGGACTAAATTGAACAAAAATAACGAATATAAGGACTAAATTGAACGAAAAAAATAATACTACCACAAACTGACACGTGGCACTAACATTGACACGTGGCACAACTATGACTTGACACGTGGACCATTTTTTTGAAATTAAAAAAAATTAAAAAAAAATCAAAAAAATCAGGAGCTGACACGTGGCATGTACTGTTCAAAAACATTAACTATTTAAACACCGTCAGTGAAAAGGACCAAATTGACCACAATTTGACGAAAATGAGGACCTAATTGAACATAAAACGAAAATAGGGATCAAATTGAATAAAATCAACAAAAATTGAGACCAAATATATATTTAAGCCTTTTTAAAAAGAACAAAAAAACTGAACTACAATAACGAGCAATATGCAAAATTAGAAAAAAAACGTGATGAGAGTTCAGTCTATGACAAAACGAAATTGTACTTGAATAGTAGAAGAGTCTAGTTTCGAAAAAAAAAAATTCAGATTAAAGAAAGAAAGTTAAAAAAAATTATATTCCATCTCTTTGATATCTGAATTTAAATATCCAGTTATGATTAAAATGACTAAATCCACCTATTCGAAAGATGAAGGATTAAATTAATCCAAAATTTCGAAATTGACTAATTCAAAAATTCACTGAAAGTTCAGGGACCAAAAACATATTTAATCCTAAATTTTATAATATTATAATATTATGATTTTATAATTTAATATTTATTGATTTTATGGTTATATTTTTATATTTTTTTGTTGTAATCTTTTATAATTTTAAATAAGTTTTCGTTAAATAATTTTTATGAAAATCATGGTCTCTTGTCCCACGATATTATATAAATGAAGATAAAATAACTGTAACATCACATAATTAATATAAACATATAAATACACTACACAGACTGAATTAAAAAGTTATAAAATTTTAAGATATACTACAAAATTTTAATTTTAACAACGACTCAATCGAAATCTAAATTTATCAAGTAACCAAAACATAATTAATTAAGCATTTCCTAAACATGTCTCCTGAATGATCCAAGAGCCTTGATAGCCGCTGCTCTAAGGATGTATTGGTGGTATAATGCAGCCACTGCTGCTCCAACAATTGGACCAACCCAGAATATCCACTGTTCATAACATAATCACCAAAATTAACCAACATCGGTAAAAACATGTTTTCATCTTCAAATGTTTAAAATGTTTTTACCTGATCATCCCAGATTTTTTCGTCATTGTAGATTACAGCTGCTCCAAAACTCCTTGCTGGGTTAATGCCGGTGCCAGTAACTGGGATTGTAGCCAAATGAACCACAAACACGGCAAACCCAATGGGGAGTGGTGCTAGAACCTTCATGTTTAAAAAGTGAGACCATGAATCAGTGACCAAATATATATTCTGGTATATTAAGGTTGTAACAACAACAATGGCTTACAGGAATATAGGAGTCTCTAGCGTTCCTCTTAGGGTCAGTGGCAGAGAAGACAGTGTAGACAAGAACGAAGGTACCGATAATCTCAGCACCCAATGCAGTGCCCTTGTTGTAGCCATCAGCAACAGAGTTAGCACCACCTCCATACCTGTTGTAATATGCCTTTTGGAACCCCTTCGCTAGTCCAGTGCCACAAACTGCACCAGCACACTGTGCTAATATGTACAACAACGCCCTTATCAAGGACACCTTGCGTCCTAGGAACAGCCCGAATGTCACAGCTGGGTTTATGTGTCCTCCTACCACACCAAATCAAAAAACATGTTACACTTTCTTCTTGCATGACCAAACCAGCAAAAACAACCACGTACGAAATGAGCAAGATTTTTGAAACAAACAAGAAATTGTACCTGAAATACCGGCAGTGCAGTAGACAAGGATGAAAATCATGCCACCAAAGGTCCAAGCGATGCCCAGAATGCCAACCCCATCACATTCGATGCCATTAATATTGGCATCGATCTGTCTTTTGTTGCCAATTATGGTCTGCACAGTGACATAGAGGAAGAGAAGGGTTGCTATGAACTCGGCGATAATGGCTCTGTAGAAGGACCAATGAGCGAGCTCTTCGAGGTCGAACAAGGGTGCTGGAGGAGGGTCATGATAGTCCTTTTCGGGGTATTCTTCTTCTTCCTCTTGAACCTCAACATCTTGAGCCATTTATCAACCCTCAATCACTGCTATAGTTAGGTAACTCTGTGTGTGCCAAAGTTTAGTGGAAAGAGGTGGTATTCAAGGATCAAAAGAAAGAGAGAAAGAATGGTAATGAATCAAATAATTTAACTCTGTGTTTTGTTTTTTCTTTCTATGTACAACGACATGATTTGATTTGCACATTTTTTTTCTTTTAGCTTGATTTTCCTTGCATGGCACCCACCCCATCAATAATCAATAATGTAGGATCTTGACTACTAATTTTAGAAATCTAAAAAAAAATGTATTCAAAATTTATAGTTTTATCATTTTTACCAATAGAAGAATGAATACCAAATTTAATTTGATTGTAAGAATAAAAAATAGTAAATATTTAATATACTGTTCTTTCAAATTATTAAACCATCAATAATTAAATTAAAACTAATATTTTTAGTTATCTCTTCATCATTTTAAATAATAATAGTGTGCGCAAGAAATTCATATTCTTTTACTATTCTTATAAGAGATCAATATAATTGAAAAGATAATAGATAAAGTTTTTAAATTTAAATAATTAAGAGTGTAAGCCCCATTCTCTGTCCCAAAAAGGGTTGGGTCTGGCCTTTTCGTAGGCCCAAGGCCAGTCCAACTGTAGGACCTCCAATACCCATTTCAGCTCACTCAGTATGCTCTTGTCTCCTTTTTCAGAAAACAATTTCCTCTCCTCTCTTGTCTTCTGCTAGGAGCTCTGCTAGGGCACGATCTTCATCCACCTTCGAGCTAACGAAATCCATCTAGCACCTTCTGGTAAGTTGAACTTCAGAGTTCTCTAGTCTATTCCTCCTCATTTCGCTGTTTGAGCATGTTGGTTAGGTAGGGTTCCAAGTATTTACCTCGTTTTGTCCTGGTTTTCACGTTTTAGCTCACTACTCTAGTTCCTGGAGCTGTGGTACCCCCTTAGTTAGGACATGTTTGCTTTTGGTACTCAAAACAGAGGTAAGGGAAGCTAGTATTTGTTGAATGCTTTTTGAATGATGAATGAGGTTTTTGGTGGTATGAGACTTGTCTTGTTTGCATCTGGTATGTTCCCTTGTGTGTGTGTTCCTGCTACATGCGTGAAACAGTGGTGAGTACTGTCAATCTCGCCTTGGCAAGAGTGTCTGAGACTCACCCAGGTTCTGCTCGAGCAACTCGCCCAGGCGGAGGCCCTTGTCTTTGAGCGACGCATTGTCTCGTTCAGGCGAGAGTGACTCACCCAAGCGAGTTCTCGAAGAAAAACCTTGTGTGCTCTGCTCTGCTCGCATCCTCGTCCAGGCGAGGGGTTTTATTTTTGGGCGAATGGCGATCTCGCCCAGGCGAGCTGGTCTCGCCCAAGCGAGGGCTAGCAGAGTGCCACTGTTACAGGCCTCGCCTAGGCGAGAATGCCTAGCCTAAGCGAGACAGTTGCTGTAGCTTAGGCGAGGACTTCTAGCCTAGGCGAGAATAGTGCAGATTTGTGTTTTTTTATCTCTATTTACCTTGTGTGTGGCTATTTATCTCGAACGCGCATGATTATGGTGTGATTGCATGAGTGGTATGAGTTGTATGCACTGAAATTTGTATGTTAGTATGAGTAACACAAGGGATTCTGTTTGGTTGGTTGATAACGTGCATGAGAATTCAATGTTGAGATAACAAGTGGTGGTTATGGTATGAGGATCATGAAATTTGTATGTGATAGGCGTAATTCCATTAGTCTCATGGGGAGGTCTCATGTGGCGCGTAGTGTATATGTTAAGATATGGATTCAAGTAAGGACCGCATCCCGAAACTCTGATGGGTCAGTGAGTCTCAGGTAGAGCAAACTGACCCAAGTGGTAAGAGTGGCGGGAGGCCTTAGTCTTTGGCAGGATAATGGCCTTAGATGCTTGAAGGTTAACTTTGTGTGTGGTAGGGTGAAACCCATTGGCAATGGCTTTGCAGAGCAGTAGAGGCCACCACAAGTACAAGCATCCAGTGAATCTGATCTTAGTATATGTATCCAAATAATTGAGTCATAGTGTCCTGCTTGTCTGCTATATCATGATTCTTTGTGCTCACTGTGTTACATGCTTGAATTGTTTAAATACTTGTCTGCTATACCGTATTAACTCTAAATTACACTAGCTTACCCTTTCATTTTCGTGTGTTCTTGCCTTGATTCTTCTCCTTTTGCAATGATCACCTTATGGTGGGAGCAGATGGGAAGAATTCTGGAGGTGGATCTATTGGTGGTAGCGGGGCTACGTAGTCGGGGACCAGTTATCTGTAGCAAAGCAGTTTTTATAGCTGTAATGCCCTTCTTGTTTTGTATTTCCTTGCTCTAGGAGCGACCTTTCTGCAAACTGTTAAACTCCTTTTATGTTTGTTCATGGCATGGTGGTATGCCTAAGTTCACTTTCACAGTACACTTTTGGATGACTGTAATAGTACCTTTCTTATTTTCTATGTTCATCAGATTGCTTCTTATTATTATAATCATGCGATATTTTATTGAGTAGATTATTCTATTTAAATGGGATGTCACAAAGAGCATTAACAATAATATAATAAAGTTGAAATCTCTTATTGAAAATGATATGGACAACTTAGTCACAAAAGTTATTAATTAATAATAAGTGAATAAATGAGTAAATAAATGATTGATAAGTATTATCTTGATGTTTTTAAATTCAATAGTTATTTAAGTTTCATCTATAATACAATTGATTTTTTAAAAACATATACTTTAAAACAATGAAAATATATTGTATAATTTAATAGACAATGTGAGAAAAAAAATTGGGAGGGGCCAAAGCCCCCTTACTCCATCACAGAGGACCAACGACAACAAATAATGACTGTTAAAGCGCAATCATTGTAGAAAAGAATGTGGTGGCACGACTGTATAATTATATTCAACTTTGTAACAATGGTTTCATTAAAAATCGTCGTTATAAGGGAACAAAGCATAAATAATGACAACTTCAACAACATCGTCGTCAAAAATTTTAAAAATGTTGACAAGTTTACGTTGCACCATCATTGAAAACCTAGTAACCGTCGTAGAATTTCTTTCGAGGGTTAAAAGTTTTCACTTCCCTATCGCGCTCATTGTTTGCGTACGTTGTCTGCTGCTTCTGTCGCCCCCTGCCACCATTTGTGGTCTCTTCCCCACTGTGGCCCCATTTGCGTACTCATCGGTGCTTCCGTCCGTCGAAGTCGTAACGTACTTTCCTTGTCAAAGTCGTGAAGCACTGAAACCACCACTCACCGCTACAATGCTGCTTCCGTCGTGCCTTGCCACCGCACCTCCGTGTCTCATCTTCTTCTCCTCCGAACCATTGCACAAGAGCCACTACTTTCGTCGCACTCTGCCACCGCTCCTCCGTTACCGTTGCCCACTGCACGAGCCACCCCAAACCCGTGTCCGTGCTTCATCTTCTTCTCCCTGAAATCAACGTGGTTCTCCTATGTAACATGTAAGTCTTTTTTAATTACTTTATAATAAAAGATATGTTACTAGTATTTTAAATTTGATGCATTTATTTTATGCAATTATACGTTGATATTTGATAAATTTTATTTTTGCATGGAGATATTTATTTGTATTATATGTTTATTTAGTTTTTAAAATTTGGGTATTTGTTGATATATTCTATTATATGCATATTGTCAAACAAGTTAGGATTGAATTTGGGGGTGTCCGACCCCCGACAACGTGTTGAGATTTAGTCTGAGTGTCCGACTCCCGACACTTATTATTTGTATGTACTATAAAATTATTACTCATTATAGAACAATGATGGATCAAAGTTGGATTAATTTATCACGTATAAGTGATGATTATTGTTAGTTTTGAAATGGTTAAAAAGCCAAGAAGGGGCGGTTGAATTAGCTAGTTAAAAAATTAGGTTATCTTTGCAAGCTAAAAACCACCTTTAATTGAATCAATTAGATCACCAAGTTAGAATGCAAAAGGTGTTGGATAGTATATTTTCAGTCGATCAAAAACAGAGTTAACAGATTGATTTTACTAAATAGATTCTGTTCTGGTATAATCAATCGATTGAAACAAGAAAACAATCGACTGAAATACTGAAAAAAATGCAGAAATGCAAATTCGAGTTTTAAACCAGGAACAATGCACAAGAATAATCAAGACCAGTTCTAAATGATTATACAAACATGCTCAATACTGCAGATGTCATGAAAACATGCAAGAACATGAAAAAAATTATTAAAGCACAAGTTCTTTAAACTTTAAAATGAAAATGCAAGAAAGAAAGGTTAGAGAAGAGGGGAGACCACGAGATTTTTGTACTGGTTCACTCAAACCTAAGCTACATCCAGTTTTTCAAGGCAACATGAGTTTGACTTTGCACTATTTCAAAATATTTACAAAGTATTCACCCTTACACTTTCAAAATATGCAAAAATACCACACAAGACTCTTGAATCACACCAGCACAGCAAGAACCCTCTTACAAACATGGAAAACCACCAGGCACACACACAAAGCTTGAGAATGATCAAACCTCAGTGGTAGCACAACCCAACCTACCACAAACCACTTTCTTCAAGCTTTAAACCAAGCCAAAAGCTTCAAGAATTGATCCAAGATCAATCTTCAACTGCTACAAGTTGTATGATCATGAAGGAGAGAGTTTCCACGAGGTTCCAAAGCAATTTCATGTTCAAAACTAATCAACAGACCTCTCTTTCAAAAATCACAGCTTTTATAGTCAAATTGTTAAAAAATTCAACAGGTTTATTTCATTTGACTTAAGTAAAATCGGTCGATTAAAAACTAAATCAACTGATTGAATTTGTTGCAGTTTAGACTACTGCAGCCTACCTTTTAACCTGTTGAAAAACCATTCAACAGACTAAAAGAGACATTTTAACCTATTGAAAAACCATTCAACAAATTAAAAGACACATTTAAGACCAAATACATCTAATTAATGCTACAAGGTCTACAATATGAATTACAAACATCAACTACACTTTCTTAATGATGTAACTATGTGGAGAGCACACGTTCCAACCTTAATCAACATGGATATCATCAAGTCTCCTTTCCTTCATCAATGTAGGCTTCATTCCAATGGTAATGACATCAAGATAGTTCAAAAGGGCTTCATTAAGTCTTCATCAGATCTTCAAGAAGTAAATCACCTTGGCTTCACATGTCAACAATCATGAGAGAGGGGTCGAGGAATTTATGGAATCTGCTCAACGTCATGCTGGTAGTGCAGAAAACAAAGGAAAGACGAGGTGTACCTGTGTGAATTGTTTGAATGGGAGAATATTGGATTTGGTCGAAATTAGAGAACATCTTTTATGTGATGGATTTCTGAAGAATTATACAACATGGATGTGACATGGTGGATTAGTAGACCCTCCAAGTGTGGCTAAAACACATGAACATGTGTACTCGACAATGAACAATAGATTAAAGGACATGATGCGTGATGTTGAAATACAAATCTTTACTAAAGCTGTGTATGAAAATATGACTACAATTATAAAAACTTTGTTATATTTTGGTTCAACTAACTTCACTCGATTTTCACCATCATCCAAGCATTAAGTAGATGATAAATTCATCACCTTTCTATGATAATACTTTTAAATTCTACCAATCATATCCTCAATTTTACTAATACCGTAATTTTCTACACTATTAATACATGAAAAGAATGAACTCATACATGAATTTTTTAAAATATAGTGTATGAAAATAAACTAAAAATGCTTACTAATTATCAATTAATAATAATAAAAAATGTATCACTTTGATTATATAATACTGCGGTAATGGAGAGAGATTAACGGAGATAAGGAATGAAAAGGTTGGAAAAGGGAGTGAAGAGAATAAGTGAATGCATGAGAATAATATTAATTAACCTTTATAAATAAACAATGTTTGATTGTGGTTTCAAAATAACATTTACTTTATTTTTAGGTGGAATTAGTAAGAATTAGACTATTATTTAGTTGATTTTTTTTTAAAAAAAGAAAACATATAAAAAAGCAGATGTAGGAAGAAAAGGAAGGATAAACATTACTATCAATTGAAGAGCAATAAAGTTGATCAATTATTAATAAAAAACACCGGTTAAAAGAAGTGATGATAACAAAAGATATTTGAATTTTTAAAATTCAAAATTCTCTCTCATTTTCTTTGTGATACTTTCAATCATGAAACATTTTATATCTTGCATTTGCTTTTGTTTGAATTCATTTGAATTTAATCAATGATGATTTATATAAAAGTTATTTAAAAAAATCAAGTTATTTTTAAAATTCAAATTATGTATTAATATTATTTTATCACCTATTTTTTATTTCAATTTATTTTATATTGTTGATATTTTTTAATTTTTCTTGTTAAGAATCATCAAACTTGTAATATTATTAAAATAAGTAAAAATGAGATAAATTTAAATTTGTAGTTAATCTTATAGATAAGAATTCTACTTTACATTGGCAAGTATTATCACTTAAAACTAGAGAAACTCTATAATAATAGGTCGGATTTTCACCCATCATAAATAAGTCTTATTGTTCAATACTTAAAGAGATAATTGGTACGATTTCCATTTATTATAAACAACTCTTATTGTTCAAGGTTAATTAGAAAATGAAGATATAGATATCAAAAAACATACTTATTTTTTATAAATATAGAAGAATTTTATCACGTTCGAATTAAAATGAATACTCAATTTAAAACAAATTTTTACAATAAAAAAAATGATGAATCATATCATAAGTAATTGAAATCAAATAACCATTAAATAAAGAAAAAATAATAATTTAAGAAAAAAAACGTGAATATCAACGTTAATTTCACAAAATAATTAAAAATGCAATACAATATTTTAACTAGTTTACGAAAAACAGAACCAACTTAATGTTGTAGCAAAAGAAGTAATCTTATCTCTTTATTAGAGCAATAGTACTAAATGTTCCTCTTACTATGAAGTTTTTCATACATATTTGATTCTTATTAGATAGACAAATACCAAATATAATAAAAGATTTTAGGCACACGTAATTACAAATTGGGCTTGTTTGGTACAAAACAATGTATCAATTTTGTTTTTAAGCTTAATTAGGTCCATTGACAAAAAAGTTTGGCTTAAAAGCTTGTGCCCACTATTTGTCCCCATTTACTCACATGTCTCCATCACATGAATTGATGTATGAACAAAGACAGCCAAAATTATATACTCATAATTACCAAAAAATAATAATAATAATAATAATAATAATAATAATAATAATAATAATAATAATAATAATAATAATAATAATAAAAACACATACCAATATTTGTATTTAAATTTGTGAAAAAAAAACTTCAAATCAATCACCATATCTAAAATAAAAATTCTGTTGACTAATATACTCACCGTAATTATTTTTTTCTCTCCATAATTACTCTTAAAATTCGTATATCTTAAACTAAACTTCTAGAACATTAAGCATCGTGTACAGTACGTCCCATCGGTCAATCGGCCATTACTGACCCCCAGGTTACCATCGGTCTCACGAGTAAACGAACAACCATCTAAAATCGTTGAAGGACCATCGGTCGAACATAGTACATAAAATATGGGCTCATCGGTCCATCGGTTAAATAATAGCGATAGACCCTCCAGCTTTGTGAGCCCATCGGTCCGTCGGTAAGCAACAGCGATGGACCCTCCAACCTTGGGAGCCCATCGGTCCATCGGTTAAGTAACGACGATGGACCCATTACCTTTGGGAACCCGTCGGCCCATCGGTAAAGTGACAGCGATGGACCCTTGAACCTTGAGCGTCCATCGGTACATCGGTATTGATGGGCCTTCTGTCTACATATGCCATCGGTATATTGATAAAGCAACAGCAGGACTTTGTAAACACCTTTCGGTGGATCGGTAAGACACACTACCAATTCGCGGGAAACGTAGCACCATCAGCCCAGCCAAGCGGTCATCGGTCGCACGGTCATACAACATAAGTTGTTAATTATCGGTTAAACGGGTCGTTAATCTTCATTAAGGTTTTATTGGGCCGTGATTAAGGAACCCTAATCACAGGCCCATGTCGAAAGCTATAAATAGGGCTCAAAGGTAGGTTGGTAAGGACATTAATTACGCATTTATTACAACTGATATATCGACACACCGATCGGCACCGTCTAACTTAAGCATCGGAGTACTTTAGGCAGGTACCCCGATCGTCATCCCAACCGATCGAGCTAAGGAGAGGATTTCGCTGAAGTAACTGGAGAACGAAGAGACAGTGCTAATTGAAGAGGTTCTCATAGTAGGCACTTGGTCCATACATCCCGAAACATTTTGGCGCCCACCGTGGGGCCGAGCGGTCTCCTCTGAGAATTTACCCATATGGTGACCACGAGGAACAGAAATAGCAACATGGACGGAGGAAGGTTAGCAGATGATCAAGCGGATACTAGGGAGATGATACGTTTGATGCAACAAAGGATGGATGAGATGCAGAGGAACTATGAAGCGCAGATGCAGATTTTGCGAGAAGAGAATGCCATCTTAAGGCGGAAGGAGGAAGGGATTCCTTCGACGCCAACCGTGCCCGACCCGAACAGGTTAAGTCGGGTACAGCATCGGGAGGCCGAGCGGGTGGAGAGCCGTCCTCCACCCACAGGACATGAGCAATCACAACCAGCTCGGATCGAAAGGACGCAAGGCTCAAGAGGAAATCCGTCACACACGGTGGCGGAGAGTTCGGGAGCGATTAACGGGGGCCGCCCGTCACGACAGCCAATACCCGAGTTGGGGTCTTCCCCTTTCACCTCGTATATCTTAGAAACACCGCTGCCGGAGAAGTGGAAAATGCCGACTTTTGACAAGTACGACGGCACGACCGATCCAGACAACCACCTGCGGGTCTTTATGCATCAGATGATGTTCCATGCTGTCAGCGACCCCATCTGGTGCCGAGTCTTCTCCACCTCACTGACCGGGGAAGCATTGGAATGGTTCTCTGAATTGCCGACCGGCTGTATCGACTCGTTCGCTTCTCTGAAAGCGAGGTTCAGCACGCAGTTCGCACCCCTGAAACCGGCCATTCTGACGGTCGACAACCTGGTCAACATCCGGCAGGAGGATGGGGAATCCCTTAGGAGCTACCTCGATCGGTATAACCGCATGTCGGTCAAGATAAAAGGTCTCAGTGACGAGATCGCGCGGCATCACTTCTCTTATGGACTCCAGCCAGGAGTTTTTGCGGACAAGATAAGTCGTAAGAAACCGCAGACAATGGAGGAGATGAGGGAACGTGCTGCTAAGTTTATACAGATGGAAGACATGCAGGAGTTCAGGGTGAAGAAGAGGGAGAAGGAGGATGCTGCGCTCCCGAAACCGGTGGTCCCTAGACCGAGCAAACCAGCAGCTCGACTAACCGAACGGAAGCCACCAAAGTTCACAACCTACACCCCACTGGCGGTCCCCCGAGCCAGAATCCTGCAAGAAGCCTTCAGCGTTGATTCGCTCCCAGCGATCAAGAAGAAACTTCCGCCACCCGACGCCGACGGGAGCAAACATTGCCAGTATCATCGGACTATCGGGCATACCACCGAGGAGTGTCACACGCTACGCGACAAAATAGAAGAGCTCATTCGGCAGGGGCACTTGAAGAAGTACGTGCGGCAAGATCGTCCCCAGCGGAGTCCGATTAGAAACCAAAGCCCGAGGCGAAAAGTCCCTCCAACCCGATCGGAGAGGAGAAGGGAACCCGAGCGCGAGAAGCGTAGGAGAGCACCGTCTCGGTCACACCGAAGTCCAAGAAGGAGCCGCAGCCACAGCCAAGAAAGACCCCTGAGGGGTTACATCAACACTATCTCCGGCGGCTTCGCCGGAGGAGGATCAAGCTCCGCAGCTCGAAAGAGGCATGTCCGAGCGCTGAAGTCGGTCCATTTGGTCGAGAAGAAGATCCGATCGATGCCCCCAATCACATTCACGAACGACGACTTCAAAGCGCCCGATCCTGATCATGACGACCCGATGGTCATCTCGATTGAAGTAGCCGAGTACGGGATCGGGAAGGTGCTGGTCGATCAGGGGAGCTCTGTCAACATCTTATACTGGAAGACTTTCCAAAAGATGAACCTCTCCGAAGACCTGATTGTTCCCTACAACGAGCAGATAGTAGGATTCTCGGGCGAGCGGGTGGACACGAGGGGATACGTGGACCTTCGAACGAGGATCGGCTCGAGGAAGGATGGCCGAGAGGTAAGGGTTAGATTCCTTCTTGTTGAAGCTAACACCTCATATAATGTGTTGCTAGGCAGACCCTGTTTGAACGCCTTCAGAGCGATTGTGTCTACCTTGCATCTGGCTATGAAGTTCCCATCAGATAAGGGGACGATATGCACGGTGCATGCGGATCAACAGGTCGCCAGGCAGTGCTATGCTGCAGGACTGAGGATCAGGCCTCACAGCCGACCGCGTAAACAACATCGATCGGAGGTAGCGATGACGGACCTGGATCCCCGAACGAACACGGAGGATCGGCTGCAGCCGGAGGGAGAGACCAAGGACATCCCCATTGGGAGTCAGCCCGGGCAACACACGAAGATTGGGGGAATGCTGACTGCGGCAGAGGAAGAACTCATCGGTGATGTGATCCAAGAAAACAGGGACCTGTTCGCTTGGTCAAGCGCTGACATGCCGGGCGTCCATCCAGACGTGATGTCCCACAAGCTCGCCGTCTTCCGGGAAGCTCGGCCGGTCGCTCAAAAGAAAAGAAAGATGGGAGATGAAAGGCGGAAGGCGGTCGAGGAGGAGGTGAGAAAGTTAGAAGGAGCTGGCTTTATCAGCGAGATCAAGTACACGACATGGCTAGCTAACGTGGTCATGGTGAAGAAGTCGAGCGGGAAGTGGAGGATGTGTACTGACTTCACTGACCTGAACAAAGCTTGCCCAAAGGACGCATATCCCTTGCCTAGCATCGATCGGCTGGTAGATGGGGCCTCGGGACACAACTTCCTCAGCTTTCTGGACGCGTACTCAGGGTATAACCAAATCCCCATGTATGGTCCGGACCGATCAAAAACGGCCTTCATCACAGACCGGGCAAACTTCTGCTACGAGGTTATGCCGTTCGGTCTGAAGAACGCGGGGGCTACCTATCAGAGGTTGATGGACCGGGTCTTCCGAGGGCAGATCGGCCGGTCCATGGAAGTCTATGTGGACGATATGGTCGTGAAGTCGCAGACTGCCGAAGACCACGCGCGCGACCTCGGTGAGGTCTTCCGCCAGGTGCGCAAGTACAACATGCGTCTTAACCCCGAGAAATGCGTCTTCGGCGTGCCGGCGGGAAAATTTCTAGGCTTCATGCTGACCGCCCGGGGCATAGAGGCGAATCCGGACAAGTGTGCTGCTATCATGCAGATGAGAAGCCCTAAGAATCTTAAGGAGGTCCAGCGTTTGATGGGGCGGCTAACTTCTTTGGCACGTTTTCTGCCCAAGCTGACAGAGAAGGTCAAGCCGATCCTGAAGATTATGAAGAAGCAGACTACAGAGAAGTGGGACGACCAGTGCGAAGCGGCTTTTCAGCAGATAAAGGAGATGATCAGCACTCCCCCAATCATGAGCCGACCGGTGGAAGGGCTGCCCCTGCAGTTATACCTATCGGTCTCGGACGACGCGATCAGTGCAGCCCTAGTACAGGAAGCCCCGGAGCAGCGGCCCGTATACTTCATCAGCCGAGTTCTACAGGGCGCGGAGACGAGGTATCAGTTGATAGAGAAGATAGCTTTGGCGTTGTTAACGGCCTCTCGGCGGTTGCGCCAGTACTTCCAGAGTCATCAGGTAGTCGTACGAACCGACCACCCAATAGCCAAGATACTTCGAAAGCCCGACTTGGCCGGAAGGATGATCGCCTGGTCGGTTGAGCTGTCTGAGTTCGGTCTCAAGTACGAACCCAGAGGATCGGTCAAAGGGCAGCATCTGGCCGACTTCACAGCCGAACTCCACGGACCGGTCACTCCGTCCGACCAAACGTGGGTACTCTTCGTTGACGGGTCGTCGGACAAACGAAGTGCGGGAGCAGGAATTGTTATTGAAGGGCCGAACGGTTTCTCAGTGGAGCACTCCTTGCAGTTTCAGTTTAAAGCCTCAAATAACCAGGCAGAGTATGAAGCGCTGATTGCCGGACTAAGACTAGCAAAAGACTTAGGCGCAATGAGGCTGAGGTGTAACACCGACTCTAAGCTGGTGGTCGGGCAAGTGACGGGAGAATATCAGGTTAAGGATGATTTACTGCTCCAATACTATCACAAGACTATCGAAATCATGAAGGAGTTCGAAGAGGTGACCATCCAACACATCCCCCGAGCGGAGAACGCCCGAGCCGACAGGCTGTCGAAGCTGGCAGACGGAAAAGAGAAGGGTCAATTGAAGACGATTATCAGGCAGACCCTGGTGAGACCTTCGGCGGGAGAATGCGCTGCGGCAGAGCGATCGGCTGATTGGACTACCGAGATGCGAGAGCTCTTAAGGAGGTGCGAAGCTGGGGAAGAAATCAGACCGGCGGAGAGAAGGCGAGCGCTCCGGTTCGTGATCATCGGAAACGATCTATATAAGAGAGGATTCACAGCGCCACTCTTGAAGTGCCTCGCAGCAGACGAGGCAGAATACGTCATGAACGAGGTCCATAACGGCATCTGCGGGATGCATACCGGACGGAGAACGATGAAAGCCCGGATACTCCGAGCGGGTTACTTTTGGCCGACCATGGAACAAGATTGCGAAGCTGTGATACGCAAGTGCGCAGGATGCCAAGCCCACGGAAACGACATGAAGAGGGCTCCGACCGAGTTACACAGTTTGATAGCCCCGTGGCCGTTCGCTCAATGGGGGATGGACATCGTCGGACCTTTCCCAGTCGGCCGAGCGCAGAAGAAGTTCATACTCGTAGCAGTCGACTATTTCACTAAGTGGGTCGAGGCAGAAGCTCTGGCCAACATCACCGCTCGGCAGGTCCATTCCTTCGTCTGGCGCAATATCATATGCCGCTTCGGTCTTCCACACACGATCATCACGGACAACGGTCGTCAGTTCATCGATAAAAAGCTGAAGGACTTTTACAAGCAGGTAGGGATAAGGCATGTTACTAGCTCGGTCGAGCATCCCCAAACTAACGGTCAGGCTGAGGCCATGAACAAGGTGATAGTGGCCGAGCTAAAGAAGAGGTTGGGAGAAGCCAAAGGAGCGTGGGTCGACGAACTGCCACAAGTCCTTTGGGCCTATCGGTGCACGCCTCATGGAACGACGGGGGAATCTCCTTTCAACCTGACCTACGGTACAGATGCCATGCTGCCGGTCGAAGTAGGAGAACCGACCCTCCGACGGGAAATGCAAGACCTGGAGGTGAATTGTGGGCGAATGCGCGAGGAGTTAGATTGGATGACCGAACGAAGAGAACAAGCAGCCGTGCGAACTGAAGCATGCAAGAGAATGGTGGCAAGAAGGTATAACGCAAAGGTCAAACCGAGAAGTTTTGTCAGAGGAGATTTAGTTTGGAGGAAAACCAACGACGCGCGAAAGAAGTCGGCACAGGGAAAGCTAGCACCAAATTGGGAGGGTCCGTTCCGCGTGACCGAAAGCATGCACAACGGAGCCTATCGGCTGGAGTACCTGACTGGCAAAGAGATACCCAACACGTGGAACGCATCACACCTCAAGATGTATTACAGTTAATCATGAATAAAATGAGCGTTTCGTCAACTCTATCTAACAATCTGACCGACGGGGCTCCCTACGGGAACCCGACAAAGCCTGACCGATCGAGGCAGGGACTTCCAAAAGGATGTCCCGCTCCGGCAGCACCGATCCTAGCGATCTAGTTACCTTACGCCCCTACGAGGCCCGAGCAAAGCCTGACCGCACGAGACAGGGACTGCCAAGAGGAAGTCCCGCTCGGTCAGCAACGATCCAAGCGATCTATTTACCCCATGGGTAAACAAGTGACACGAGCTGTCTTGATCGACCCGGTATAACACCAACGGTCTAAAAGATTAATTGAGCGCGCAACAAATCACCGGTCGGTCAGCCAATAATAGCGCAAGAAAGCAAGATCAGCAAGTTAAACAATTAAACGGCCGATCGCCAACAATAGCAAACATAAAAGTAGGGCCGGTCGCTAACAAGGAGCAATAAATGAACAAGTTCAAATCGAAATAGCAAGAGTATTAATAAATCAGAATAGCCGATCGGAGAGTTAAATAGCGCAATGGATTACAATTAACGATCACATGGCCGATCGCCAACACAAAGTAAAGAGCGAGCAAATGAACGAAAGGGATAACCGGTGAGATAAATGGGAAGCTATAAATTTACACAAGTTTGTCAAAAAATAACCTAATAACCGAGCGAACGCGATCAATCCAACGGTCGATCGGGTTCGATCGGTTATATCAAAATATACACGTATAAATAAAGAAAATTTTATGCGGGTGGATCATTGACCTCGTCCAACCGGTCAAAGACCCGCTCCACCTTCCCATCGACCACTCCCATATGCACATCGAATCGGTCGGGGTCGCATTTGTAATAAAAAGCCGCCAGATCAACGGCCCTTTGGAAGCCCAACTCATACTGAGCAAAAACTTGCTCATCGGCCACCTCCAGTTCCTCCTCCAACTCCTTGACCTTCTTCTGCATGTCTGAAGCTGAACCGACGGCGCCCAGGTGCTCCAAAGACAGATCGTCGAAGCGCCATTGGAGCTTGCGCAGTTCTTCAGCAGCCTCACCTGCCTTAGCTTGCTCCGCCTTGGCCCGATCGTCAGAAGCCTTTAACAGCCCGGCACACTTCGCATGCTCAGCCTTGATGCCGTTAAGCCGATCGAATTGGGCCTTCAGATCAGCAGCAGACGCTTTCACCTCTGCGAGCTCGGACTTTGCTGCTGCTAGCTCCTTCTCCAAGTCCTCAATCCTGTTCCGTTCGGGACGAGGAAACTTGGTGTATAGCGCAGCTAACCTGAGGGTGAGTTCCCCAGCGGTCCGAAGGGCGTCTTCCTCGGTTACGTCCTTCAGAGCTTCGGTCACTCGAGGCCCCAGTTGGAGGATGACCTCTTTGTCAAGGTGAGCACCGCCACCGAGGAAAGTGTCGGCCAATGACAACGACTCCCCGTGCTTTTGTTTCTTGAACGGAGGGACGATCGGGGGGTCTTCTCTTCTGGTCTTCTTGCCTTTATCCCCGGCAGCAGCGGCAGCACCAGAACTCGGCCGCTTCATGACTATGCGAGGCCGTGAGACCGCACCAGAAGTGCCGGCGGGAGCGACGGTGGGAGCACCCTCACCGGTCAGAGGGGCCGCTGGAACGGTTGAGATTGGAACCACCTCCTCGGCGGCATCTCTTCCCCGTCGTCGAGCCTTAGCGCGAGCAGCGAACTCGGCGTTTGCAGCGGTCGTTCGGGCCATGATATCTGCAAAACAACAAAACAATTAAGTTAAACTGCGACCAAAATTCACGATCGGCAATATCAGAACAACTAACCATAAACCGCCCCTGATAGGTCGGGGGAGCGGATGCATTGGATCAGTGGCCGCGGGTGGATCTTGTCGGGCAGGGTCTTGAGGACGGCCAGGTCAGCCCGCTCGTCCGGGGTCATCAGATCTTCAGACCAGGCATCGGTGGGAGGAGGGAACGCCGTCCAGTAGAGGGGAAATTTAGGACGATCCTGCTCGTCGAAGAAGTACTTCCTCCCCTTGCTAGGAATCGCCACCTTAAAAAATCCGGTCTTGAAACCTTTATACGACGCAAGGTAGAGGGTGAGTAGGCTCTTGTTCGCTCCCAAAAACGAGACCCAACCCTTGGACGCCGTCGGCCGAGTCTTATAGAAATGGAGGAACAGAGGCATGGTGGGTGTGAGACCGGCCGCCCGACAAAGAACGTCGAATGCCTGCATGGACGCCCAGGCGTTCGGGTGGATCTGCGTCGGCGCACATTGAATCTGACGGAGGACGGCCATCTGCCAATCGGCAAATGGGACGCTCAAACGCAGGTCTTGGAAGAGACAGGCGTACACGTAGAAGAAGTCCAGCCTTGCCTCTCCCTTCCCGTGGCACACTCTCTCATTTCCGGCACAGATCTTGACCCGAAGTTCCCGATCCTCCACCTCCTCGCTAAATATTCTGGTCCGCTCGACCAGATCCCCTATGTCGTTCCCCCAACGAAACTTGGTCACGAATGTGCGCGGCTCATAAGGGGCCCAGTCATACCCCGATATCTCCGGCAGATTGACGTCGTCCCCCTGGTCGTCTACGTCAATCCCGATCAGGTCCCCACTTTCATCAGAAGCAGCGACCTGTTCCGCCGCCACATCGACCGGTTGTTCGGCCTCAGAGCTGCCACTTAGCAGTATTGGTGAATCAGTACCGCTCGACACTCCTCCGAGCGAAGTTCCCGACTCAGACGATTCAAACAAAGCGGAAATCGACCCGGCGTCCTCAGACCACCTGACCGCTCCACCCGACAAACCGTCTGAATCCGATGCGCTTGAAGACATTCTTTACCTGCAGAGAGAGAAAAACGATCGGAGGCTCGGCTAGAAAGAGAAAGGAAAACGTGAAAATAACGGCAGCCACACAAACCTATTTATAGGGGGGACCAGGTGACACGTGGCAGCCCCAGGACCCTACGATCACATTCGGATCAACGGCCTCAGCTTCGCGACGCTTCAAATCCCAACTGCCAGGCACGACTCACGAGGCAATGTAACCGTTGAGAAACGCCAGCGGTCGTTCGGCACCGCGGTCTGGGTAAAACCTCTTCGACTCTTTTACATCGCTCGAGGCTGGGGGGGCTTGTGTACAGTACGTCCCATCGGTCAATCGGCCATTACTGACCCCCAGGTTACCATCGGTCTCACGAGTAAACGAACAACCATCTAAAATCGTTGAAGGACCATCGGTCGAACATAGTACATAAAATATGGGCTCATCGGTCCATCGGTTAAATAATAGCGATAGACCCTCCAGCTTTGTGAGCCCATCGGTCCGTCGGTAAGCAACAGCGATGGACCCTCCAACCTTGGGAGCCCATCGGTCCATCGGTTAAGTAACGACGATGGACCCATTACCTTTGGGAACCCGTCGGCCCATCGGTAAAGTGACAGCGATGGACCCTTGAACCTTGAGCGTCCATCGGTACATCGGTATTGATGGGCCTTCTGTCTACATATGCCATCGGTATATTGATAAAGCAACAGCAGGACTTTGTAAACACCTTTCGGTGGATCGGTAAGACACACTACCAATTCGCGGGAAACGTAGCACCATCAGCCCAGCCAAGCGGTCATCGGTCGCACGGTCATACAACATAAGTTGTTAATTATCGGTTAAACGGGTCGTTAATCTTCATTAAGGTTTTATTGGGCCGTGATTAAGGAACCCTAATCACAGGCCCATGTCGAAAGCTATAAATAGGGCTCAAAGGTAGGTTGGTAAGGACATTAATTACGCATTTATTACAACTGATATATCGACACACCGATCGGCACCGTCTAACTTAAGCATCGGAGTACTTTAGGCAGGTACCCCGATCGTCATCCCAACCGATCGAGCTAAGGAGAGGATTTCGCTGAAGTAACTGGAGAACGAAGAGACAGTGCTAATTGAAGAGGTTCTCATAGTAGGCACTTGGTCCATACATCCCGAAACACATCGTAATTAAATATATGGGCATAACATTTGAGAATATATGTAGCTGGTTCGAGAGAGTTCGAAGTAACACGTTGGCTTAATATGATAATTACAGAACTAATGAACCTTACAAGACTAATTAATGAAAGGTACATCAGTTGTTAATCCGTCATAATCTTACTTTTTTCTAAGATACTTAACTTAAGCACCATTACATGATCATCATTGTTTCTCTAAAAATTCTCAAATGTTCCGTCACCTTCATGTTCTATATAACCATGGATATGCTCTTCAGAATAGAATATGCGGAAAACCCCAACCTTTCTTTTCTTTTCTTTTTACCTTTCACATAGACTTTCTTTTATTGATAAGAAATATAGAAACGAATAATCCAAACCCTTTTTTCTCTCATTTCTTTTTAAATTTACAAACCTTTCTTTTGCAACAAAGAATTTTTTTTTTAAAATATTTTTTTTTAATTTCTCAACTATTTTTCATTTTTACATGTGAAATAGACTTGTATTAAATTTTAACAACTTTATCAACACAAATTGTGAAAAATTAACACATACCTAGCTAATAAAAAACTATGGAGACATAAAATAGGGTGAAGATAACGTATATTAGCTCACCAATATATTATAAGAAATGAGGGGTGCACTTGTAAGGAATCCAAAGTCATCCACCTAACATGTTTACTTTATCTTTGTTTATTTCTTTTTCTTTACTTAAATTATAGTGTCCCTAGCAACAACGATGAGTTTGAAAAGCAATCCAAAATTTAACGTCACATCATTAACCACCACCACAAAACCCGAGTTTGTTTATCTAATAAATAGTGGGGCTTTTAAGTGGAAGAGTAGTTTAATTGTGGTGCTCATTAAGCACTTTCACTACTACAAGTTTTCATTAGTTTAATCATTAAGATTAGGATAAGCATTTGTTTTTTACAACATCTAAAGCTTAATTAGTAAGATCTTCAAGGACAACAATTTTTTTGGCCTAATTCCCAAGGCCACTTCTCTACATTGTCCTTTTCCAAACCCAATCAGATATTTCTCAATTTAAATACTATCATCATTTTGATCTAAAATTTTGAAGTTAAACTGAGAACTAAAATCGAAAGACATAAAGAAATGAAAAGCTTAATCATGATAATATTACTGGAGTCATGGTACATTACATAAATCATGATTAAGAAAAGATGAATATTTAAGTAACATGAGAAATGAAAAGGAAACACTTACAAGGAAGTTAAAAAAAAGAAGAAAAGAAAAAGAAAAAGACAGAAAAGGGATACAAAATACACCCTTAGACACAAGCATGCTTATCTACAATTTTGATGCTCCCCATATGGTTCAGGCCTTATCCTCCAAACCCCACGACAGCAACCACTGTAGCTGATCAAAGGAAAAGACCAGAAAACCTAAATTAGGGAGCTGCAAGACAAGACCAGCACTCTTTAACGTGGAAATTATTATTCTTCCTCAAACACCATAGCCTTGTTGGAAATTAAGAACCTAGCTTAATTAATTAATTAATTAAGCATTGCTCCTGAACGATCCAAGAGCCTTGATAGCTGCTGCTCTGAGGATGTATTGGTGGTAAAATGCAGCCACTGCTGCTCCAACAATTGGTCCAACCCAGAATATCCACTGTTCATAACATAATCACATAAATTAATCAACATCGGTAAAAACATGTTTTCATCTTCAAATGTTTAAAATGTTTTTACCTGATCATCCCAGATTTTTTCGTCATTGTAGATTACAGCTGCTCCAAAACTCCTTGCTGGGTTAATGCCCGTGCCAGTAACTGGGATTGTAGCCAAGTGAACCATGAACACGGCAAACCCAATGGGGAGTGGTGCTAGAACCTTCATGTTTAAAAAGTGAGACCATGAATTAGTAACCAATATATATATTCTGGTATATTAAGGTTGTAACAAATGTGGTGCTTACAGGAACATGGGAGTCTCTAGCGTTCCTCTTAGGGTCGGTGGCAGAGAAGACAGTGTAGACAAGAACGAAGGTACCGATAATCTCAGCCCCCAAAGCAGTGCCCTTGTTGTAGCCATCAGCAACAGAGTTAGCACCGCCTCCATACCTGTTGTAGTACGCTTTCTGGAACCCCTTCGCCAGTCCAGTGCCACAGATAGCACCAGCACACTGTGCTACCATGTACAACAACGCCCTTATCAAGGACACCTTGCGTCCTAGGAACAACCCGAATGTCACAGCTGGGTTTATGTGTCCTCCTACAACACCAAATCCAAAAACATGTTACACCTTCTTCTTGCATGCTTACTCGTACACGTTCCTCGTACAAATCCGACCAAACCAACAAAAACAACCAAAATTTTGAAACAAGGGCAAATAATAAATACCTGAAATACCGGCGGTGCAGTAAACGAGGATGAAAATCATGCCACCAAAGGCCCAAGCGATGCCGAGAATGCCAACCCCATCACATTCGGTGCCACCAACGTTGGCGTCGGTCTGTCTTTTGTAGCCAATTATGGTTAGCACAGTGACATAGAGGAAGAGAAGGGTTGCTATGAACTCAGCGATAAGGGCTCTGTAGAAGGACCACTGTGTGAGCTCTTCGGGGTCGAACAAGGGTGCCGGAGGAGGGTCATGATAGTCTTTTGCAGAGTATTCTCCTTGCTCTTGAACCTCAACATCTTTCGCCATTTCTCAACTCTCAATCACTACTATACTTAGGTCTGCCAAAGTTTAGTGGAAAGAGGTGCTATTTAAGTAACAAAAGAAAGAGAGAGAGAATAGTACTGAATCAAATAATTTAACTGTGTGTTTTGTTTTTTGTCTATGGACAATGACATGATTAACATAGTTTTTTGCCGCCCCTCTTAGCTTGATTTCGCTTGCATGGTCCCACTCCACCACCACCATTGCAACGGCACTTCTTCTTATCACATACCATGTGTACCACATATACATACATTATATATATATGGCCATGGCCCAGTGTGATCTAAAAGCTTTCTTCTGTATCAACGGCTACATGTGGTTAACTATGGGAAAATTTTAATGCAGTAGATAAAGGAATTATTATTATTATTATTATAACAGCAAATTAAACAGGAACAAATAGGGGTCTACTTATACTGTTTTTGCTGCAATGTTTGTCACAAGTTTGGCTAGGGATGATTAATAACTATGGTCCCTTATGGGTCCTCCTTAGTCCTTACTATAGTTTCTCTCTTTAGGGCATCATATAATTTATTTCATTGGAAAGAAAATGTTGTTAAAATAGAAATGAGATAACTGTGGTCATAAAGTTTTAGATTGTATAAAATTGAAACAATTTTTTTTTAAATTAATTTATCTATATTTAATAATATTCATACTTCTTATTTCCACCTGTTTAAGTCTATCTTGTTAGCTTCATTGCACATGGGAGAAAACAAATGAAGACAACTTTCAAGTGTACATTGTTGTTATTTATTTCGATTGGTCAGTTCTTATTGAATGTATTAGATCGATGTATTTAAGCCTCTCGATTACGTACGCATAGATATTATAATTTTTTGAATGTGTTGTATTAATTTTAGAATGTGTACGTCCATTTAAAGCAAAATATTTTTAATTATAAATTTCGTCACAAATATAAAATGTTGTTAAGCCCAACTAGTTTCTTATAATTATTAAAAGGTTCTTTTATAAGTGCTTATCTTTGTTAAAAGAAATTCTATCTCACACATGAAAATAATTTTTTTTTTTTATCTTGAATGAATGTATAATTTCACAACATTGTTATCGGGATTTTATTTTTGTTTTTGCATTTAATTTGTATTCATTGAATAAATTTAGTAAAAAAATTAAAATATTAAGGACCTAATTACAAAATTTAGATGACACGAACCTACACACTTTTTTTTTTGAAAAAAAAAAGTTTAAATATGATTTTTATCCCTCAAGTTTTAGTGAAATTTGGAATTAGTCATTCCTTGAAATTTTTGACCAATTTAGTCCTTCTTATTTAGAAATGTATGGATTTAGTCCTTTTAACCAAGTTTTGTTAAGTTTATCTAACGTTTTAAGCACATTTCATGATAGTATTTGAATTGTTTACATCGTTTGACCCATTTTTGCTTAAATGCTAACTCAAATATTATCATAAAACACGTTTGAAACTTCAAATAAACTTAACAAAATTTGATTAAAATGACTAAATCCACGTATTTCTAAATATGAAGGACTAAATTAGTCAAAAATTTCTATGAGAGACTAATTACTGAAACTTTAGAGACCAAAAACATATTTGACCCAAAAAAAACAAAGACATGTAAAATAACACAGGTTAAATATGTTAAAAATAATCAATAGTAAAATAGAATTAGAATTTATCTTTTATGAAGCTCTTTCAAACTAGTGTTAGAACTTATTAACATTTTATTAATGGAGAGAGATGTCAATTTTTGTTTGGGAGAGAGAAAAAGAAAACTAGGTTAATGTTGTGGTAACTTTTTCTTTAAATACTAGAATTCTCTAGATTAGGAAGTTGCACTTTAATTTCCAATTTTATTTTATTTTTTCTTAAATATTGACTATATAAGCCCGTTGAAGTTGAAGTGAAGCATGAGAATTGGTGGCTAAGAAACATTGTAGAATAATAAAATAGCAAGAGATTAACATATATTATCCTGGAAAGAGAAAAAAAGTTATGAATAATTATTTTCTGTACTGCAATTATTATGAAGGTATATAAAAATAAGAGTAGAGGTAGTTGTTATCTTTGTTGGATGATGAAGACATGTGAGAAGAACTTATCTGGACATACCTAAAATCAAATGGATTTTGAGCACAGTGAGGGTCCTACTGTTCCTCACCACAAAATTCATTATAGAATTTACTAATTAATTGGGTAGTTAATTATCACATCAACCATAATTAAGATTAATTTATAGTATACATACATGGAGAAAACTTTCCATTTACAAACTTGTCTTAAATTGATAAACCGACAAAAATGTAAAATAGTGTAAGAAAATTTTACATGCATAACAAAAATAAATAAAATAATTTCGAATAATTTCATATTAAATGTTATTAAACTTTGACATTTTAATTATGTTAATATTTTAAAGTGTAATAATAATCTGTACATGACAATTTTAATAAATAAAAAAAGGAGAAAAGGAAATATAGGAGAACCAATCAAGCCCATAATAAAAGAAATTGCATCCATGAAACGTAGATAAATAAGACATGTTATCAAAAATATTATAAATAAAAACATGGGAATTTTTTATATTGTTCTCCAGAACAAAAGTCAATATGATTAATTTATCCGTATAATAATTTCCTTCATGCATAAACAATATAAAAAACTTGTAACTTCAAATGTCACTCATTAGTAGTATCATAAATAATATGTAATTTAATATCATTGACCATAATAATAAATAAATTAATTGATCAGTAATATTAAATATGTGAAAATTATACTCAAAATCATAATAAAGAATTAAATATATTTTTGGTCTCTTAAATAAAATTTAGAATTAGTCTTTCTTCAAAAATTTGATTTAATTTAGTTTTTCAATTTTAAAAATATATGAATTTAATCTTTTTAATCAGATTTGGCTAAGTTTATTTGACATGTTAGACGTGTTTCTCGGTTAATATTGAAGTAAAAATGTGTCAAATAGTGTAAATAACTCAAAATATTATCATAAAACATATGTGAAATGTCAAATGAATTTATCAAAATTTAGTTAAAATAACTAAATTCACATATTTATAAAATTAAAAAATTAAATTAAATCAAAATCTTAAAGAGAGACTAATTTTGATTTTTAGTTAAAATTTATCTGTGTTTATTATAATTATTGTTTGGAAGGGCATTAATTGTATATATTATAGTACATATATTAATATTAATAGTGATAGAAGGGAGGGTTGATGAGTAGTTGTAGGGACCAAATTTGGTTGGTCCTCTTTACAGAGTAGCTAGGATTAGAAATACATAGTGGACTTAATTTTCCAACCACCCTGCTATATAACATCAACATGGACCACCAAATATATATTAACAAAATCATTTCTGAGTTGTGATGATCACAATTATTGGGGAAAAGGGTGAAGAAGATGGTGATGATCATCATCATCAGAATTTTAATCAATTTTAATGTCTGAATTTTTAACAATATTTTGTATGCTATTGATATTGGTTTTCAAATGTAAACAATGTGATGTTGTGGCTGGAAAAGTGCCACGTGTTGAACACCTGATGGTGGAGATAAATAAAATAAATAAAAAAACATTTTCTCCTTTGGTTTGTGTGTGTAACCTAAGATTTCACTGGACGGTGGCTGCTTCCAAGTTTTAAAATTTAAAAGTGCAATTCCATGAGCTAAGCTTTGCACTTTAGCACCAGAAATTGTTTTCGTCTGTGCATCTATATATAGGCGTTAATATTTTTCTTATACGAAAAACTTGAATCCGACTCATATAATAAATAAGATTAATGTCACTTGAATTCAACCCAAAATCTTATTTCTTACGATAATAATAATAATAATAAATTTATAAGTCTTTTTATTTTATATGTTGTTCAATTTTTTTCTATCTTATATAAAATTTAGATTTATAATTAAAATTTTAAAAAAAATATTATGCTAATAAATTAACTAATTTAGTTTTGATTTACAGAAAAAATGTTAATAAATTATAAATACAACCAAAGTATGTAGATAGAACTAGCCTATAAATCTTATTTTAAGTGATATTGTTTTAGATATGAGATCTTATTATTATTTTAATAATAAAAAGCTTACATATAAATAGGAAATTCATAAAAAGATCTTATTATCTCAAAATACTCTATCTCTTTAGAAAATCTTTTCTAGGAACTCTCTCCCTTCTGTCTACCATATCTCACCATACATTAATATGTTTAATGACATGAGATTGTTGGGGAGATCCATGTGACGTACTCTTTGATTCTGCCCATCAATTTTCTCCATGGAGTAAGTTGATTTTCTGTTCTTTTCTCAATCAATCATTCTTATGGATACATGTGATGATTTGTGAGTTGCGTGTGAATTATGATCTTCCCTTATGAGTCTCTGCTAGTCAGTGATTTTGTTTTTGTGCCCTGATCATGTTTATATTGTTTCTAGGTTGACTTATACATTTGGTAGTTATACGTTTGGGTGTCGTTGCACGAGTCCCACTCGTTGGGCGAGTTATAAATGAATTAATTCCCTAGAGTCCTAGTGATAAACTCGTTAGGCGAGCAATGTCGTCGTTAGTCGAGAGTATACCTCTCGTCCAACAAGGAGACGTGCTAGAGTGGATTAGGACTTGGATCAAAGGTTTTTCTTTCATTCTGGAGAGTGTGGTTTTGTATAAATTTGATTGTCAATGATATTTGAGATATTTGTATATCTATGTATGCATCTGCAAGTGTGATATGAGCAATGGTTTCTAAAGGGAAGTTCTAAGTAGTGGTATTTAGTGTATGCAGTGACATAAGGATTCATTATTGGTCGGTATCCTTTCTCTAATAACTAATTACACTCAAGTATAGTAGAGTAAGTTATATGGTGAAGAGAAGACGAAGATCCTAGTCACTGGACTCGATCAAGTCCTAGGTGTGAAGGGGATTTACCTTGTAAGTGGTTAGGTTTTAACCCTTTGAGGCCAAACTCTATAGAGTTTAACAACCACGCACGAATGCAGGCCGTCAAGGGATCCGATGTTCATTGCATGTATCTGAATAATTGAATTAATGTTAGTTGTGGATATGATGTAAATAGACAATAATGTAACTGTTTGTTGTGTAAAGTTTATAACATGATTATAGTTTACTTAAATATTTATTTTTCTTATTAGTTACATGTGTTGTTTGTGTTGTTGTGTTTTTCTACTTATTTTGCAATGATCACTTAATTGTGTGAGCAGAATGAATGGGTTGCAGGTGAGAATACTCTCCTCTTGGAAAATAGTGAAACTGTAGAGTAGGATTTGTTTATGTGGCTTAGTAGTTGTTTTGTTTTAAGAGACAAGAGACTCTTGAACATCTTCAGTTTTAGCTTTTATATAATGATATTGTTATAACTATTATGGATGACTGTAATAATATTTTTATATCAGTCTTTTACTAACTGTTTTGGTCTATTATCATATATAATATTTTATTTAATAGTTTAAAACTATTAAATGAGATGTCACATGTTAAACACTTGAAATATTTTTTATATATTTATTCTCTTTGATTGATAAAATAACTTAAAAATATAAAAAAGAAAATAATAGTTATATGATATATTCACTTGAAAAGAAATATTAATTACTTAAATTCAAAATAAAAATAAACTAAAATATATACAATAAAATCACTTTTAATAATATTAATTACTCAAAAATGAATTTTAACTCATAAAATTATTATGAGATATATCCACTCAAGAGAAGCGTTTAGCTACTTGAATAATGAGTCTTGAAAATAACGCATATCCAATAAAAAATAAGTATTAACAACTTTCAAAATATTTCAATCTCCAAAAATATCATGACTCCAAAAGTAATAATGTGTAATTACTCAAAAATGAATTTTATAATATAATCCCCATTAAGGAATCATGACTTACTTTGGAAGTAAGTGTTAGGAAATTTTGGATAAAATTTTTGGAAGTTGGTTTCTAAACAAAATCAAGAACAAAAACGTTTAATTTGATTTTTTAACAACTACGGCTCGGAAGTTAATGTTTTGATTACGTCAAATTTTTTATATGATTTAAATCAAAACTGGGCATAAAAAAAATAGTATTGCGAAACTTAAATAAATGTTCGATAGAAGCACAAGAAGAAAAATTATAAATCTCTCTTTGCTTCTAAAAACTTTACTTTTAAAGAGTTTTTACTTTTCTAATCAATAATGGCTTAATTTGAAGAGCCAATAAAAGAATAAAAGGCTTATTCCTGCACCCCATTGTTTTCTTCCTGCACCCCCAACTTTAGTTGTCCTTTCCATTTCGGCCCTACAACAAATTATAGATTAAATAATTAAATAAATGTTATTTCTAAATCCACTACATATAAATAAAATTAGATTTCAAAATCCGATACACATAAATAAAATTTAATTTCAAAATCGGGTGACCACATACAACTTCATGCCAAAATCCGGTACACAAACAAAACCAAATTTCAAAGTCCAATGAATACTCAACTTCACATAACACGATTTCGAAATCCAATACACACAAATAAAATCGGATTTCAAAATTCGATAAACATACATAACTATGCATAACTTCACCATATTCCAAATTCTTGCAACTATACCCTAAATCGTAAACCGGATCTCTTGTTCCCGTTCACATCACATTTTCTTTTTTGATTCGGTTAGTTCTCCCAAATTATGTTATCCCGTTAATTATTATTAAGAGGACAAAATGGAAAATAGAAAAAATATGGAGGTGCAGAAAGAAAAATATGGGATGCAAGGAGTGCCTAAAAAACAAAATAGGTAGGCCCAACTATTTGGACAGTTAAAAACAAAGGCCCAGTTATTATGAACAACTATTCAATGTTACTTTTTTTCATCTCAGTTTTTGAGGTGCAATAAAGTCCCCACGCCATAAGCAGAAAGAAAACATAAAAATAATGCTACCAAATAAAATGCACACAATTCCAAGAGAAAACATTTCTCAACATGACCGATAACAAACAAATCCAATTTATTTTAGTATAGATAGGGGGTTTACTAAAATAGTAACAATGCAAAGTTTTATTAAATTTACATATGGTCAAGAAAATTAAAAAGAAAAAAACTTAGATTTGAGGTTATGTATTTATTACCAAAACTAAGTTAAAGGTGTATCAAACCAAAACATCTTTTGATTTAAGAAAATACTTTAAATTTTACACTTACATTAAATTTCAAACCTGCATATTACCACACATAAAACAATAATGAAATACATTTGTAAACTCTTTCATAAATATGTTCAATAAATAAAATAAAATAAATTATAAGAACTAACTTATAAAAAGCATATGCAAAATAAGTTCTAAAGATCAATTTTCCTAAATTATATGAAAATCAACGTCTTTAAAAAAAATGTACTTTTAAGAGAGAAAAATTAGATCTCCATTGACTAAAATATGTATTGTATGAGGTACTTTCAATTAACTTCTCTAAAGTATGGTGTTATTTACTTTCTGTTAGCAGACTGGTTGAGCTGATACAGAACTTACGGTACTGAATACAGTTCATCTATGATGATCAGTCTTGATTTGTTTCATTATTTTCGTCCAACAGGTGATTAAGAATATATAACTCAATATTATATATTAAAAATATAACTCAGACTCGACGACATATCTTATACAATTCCGTCCTCAAACGGAACATTGTTTTCGAATCACTCCACGATACATTGGAAGAAAATGAAATTGTAATTCAATAACAAAATGTGTCATTATAACTTAACCGAGGTAACAATGGTCAATTCGGTTGATTCAAACTTTTTTCCGAAAACAAAACACCAAAACCGTAGAGATTATGATTAAAGAATTTACCACCACAAACTACCAGTTTAGATGGTAATGCAGTTAAAAAGTTGTCCAAGATTAACACATACCACAACGATAAACAATTACTTGAGACGCTATCTAACTACAGATGGAAAGACTAGCAAAACCCATCAATGTCATATTTTATTCAGCATGCCAAATATCGATGTCTCATAGCACTTACATTCAGATGCTTCAAACTTCAACATAAAACCTAAAACACTACACGTTAGTGAACGACACAACTACAAAAATTTATAGAATAGATAGAATTCCCACAAAAATTTAGCATGTGAACTAAGAAAACTTACAACAAAAACAACTATGCTAGATACAAATTCCATAAAGGATGCATGTATGGCTTAATTGAATGATGCTATCCATCTCTACTAGACAGACGAACATAACAATCAATACCGATTCACAAAATACTCAATCATTCATCGTTCATATTTCTCACAAGATACCACCAAGCGTATCATGCTTTGCAACCAACTAATGCATACATCATCCAAACCCTTACAGAGCTTAAATCCAAATGCCATAAAACAAATACAAAAGCAATGGCAATAGCCTCTAATACAAAAGCTTGTACTTGCATAACATAAAAACAAGATTCAAAGACTAATTTCAGAAATCTTACGTAATTTACCATATTCAATGTTGATCGAGCAAACATCAAATGTTTCTTAACAATGGAATACAATCTGATATAGAGTGAGTTGCATATGGCAATATTTCTACAAACTGCACACACAATTCTCAAAATAAACACACTGGGTGAGCAAACCAGCTATTAAGTTTCTATATAGCTCAGCACAGTAGAGCTGATCACATCTGCACGTTGTAAAATTCTTTACGAACGTATATGGCAAGAACTTTCATCAAACAATTTCAAGATAAATCAATAATGTCTAATTAAACCAGAAAACACACGTACCTACATGAAACATCACTCAAATTAAGACCCTATATCAAATAACAAACTTCAACAACACGTATAATATAAGTAAACTGAATGCCAACAAAGCAAAAACAAACGAATCAATTGCCCAAGAAATCAATACCTTAACAATGAACGACATGATTTAATCTACACGTATAACACAATCTAAACTTTATCCACTTCAAGGTGTGAAAATTCAAATTCCAGGCAAATTCCAATTCAACTAATGAAACAAACCGACCAGCACAGGGATATATACGCAAAATCGACTACAATCCATTGACAAAATTATATCGAAAAACATATCATCTTATGAGCAGAAGTAAACTAATAAGCCCATGATAAGATCTCTCGAAATCTTCTAAATTATCCAAAACATTAAATAAACTTAAACAAAAAGTTCAATAGTTGCCCCAAATTTATATAATAAAAAGAAACACGAAACAAACAGAGGTAAGAGAAAAAAGAGAAACAAAGCCTTCTTCCTCCTCAATCAAGAGGGACCTCAACATCACCATCAGTAATCTCCTGCTGCAAGTCCTTAGGATCCTTTCCATCAACTGTGCATCCCACGGAGACGCAAGTTCCAAGAATCTCCTTAATCGTGCCGCTAAGGTCCTTCGCCATAGACCTAGGCTTCATCACCCTAGCGATCTCAATGACGTCATCGAGAGAGATGTTTCCATTATGCTTAATGTTTTTGGTCTTCTTCCGGTCGCGCTCGGGCTCCTTGAGAGACTTGATGACGAGCGCGGCGGCAGAGGGAACCACCGTGACTTTGGCCTGACGGTTTTGAACGGTGAGTTTGACGGTCACTCTGAGGCCCTTCCAGTCCTTGGCTGTTTCCTTGGCGATGTCTTCTCCGATCTTCTTGGGAGAGAGACCGAGAGGACCGATCTTAGGAGCGAGAGAACTCGCTGCTCCGACCTCGCCACCGGTGACTCGGACGAAGACGTCGACGACCTGGGATGGGTCAAACTTCGGCGGCATTGTGTTGCAGTAATAGAAGAGGAAGAAGGAGTATTAGGGTTTGCGAGTGAGAATGAGGCGAAGCAGAGGGAAGAGAAACTAAGAATGAGTTATATATAAGGGTTAATAGGAATTAGGGTTTTTAAAGGTCCGTTTTGCCACTGGCAAGGTAAGGACCAATTTTGTAACTAGCACTTGAACTTCTTGCACACAACGAAGGATAGATAAGTCTTTTTCACTTTTCCTCTTTAATTTGGGTCCACTCGTGAAATGGGCTCTTTTTGGTTCTTGGGAAATTGGGCTCTATTTTAAAATTGCCGTTCTTTGTTCGGGTCCTACTATTTACACTACCTTTGTGCTAAATGCATTTCCCTTTAAATTATATATTTTAAAATAATATTATTATTTTAAAAAATTTTGTATTTTTTGTTTCATATCATGGAAATTAATTTTAAAATGTGAAGATAAGAAAATTTGTTATAGAAAATACTTTACAAAATGTTAATGAAACAAAATATTACGGAAAGTACACCCTAGTATGTGAAAGAGATAAAAACGTTTTTGGGAGAATTTTTTAAGGTACTTATTTTATGTTTTCAAAGTGGCTCTTATAACCCTTTTAATATTTTTCATGTTCCGGAAAACAATTTCAAAATGTTAATAAAATTGTCTCTTAGAAACTAGCTTCTGAAATATGTTCTTGTTTTCTTATCATTCTATAATGTTCATAAAAGTATTTTCTCAAATATTGAGAAAAATATGTGTATAATAGAAAATGTTTTTAGGGTAAAGAAAGCATTCTGAAGAAAAATAATCAAAAACACTTTGTGTTCCTTTTTTACATTCTAGCAATTACTTTTGAACACGTGCTTGTTTTCTTAATATTTTAAACATTGTTTTCCAAAAGATGAGCTTTAATTATCTTTTGTAAAATAGTTTTCAAGTTGCAAGAAATACAAATAAAGATATTTTCGGAAATACCTTCTTGAAGAAATATTTTGAACCAGAATTTTGCTGAAAAAAAAAGAATACGGTTTAAGGAGTGAAAATTATTTTGATTTGATGAAAACAAATAAAAAGGTGTGTAATAAATCATTTTAAATGAAAGGGGTGTAGATAGTATAAGAATCATGAAGAGCCTATTTGTTGCTCTTCAGCCCAAATTTATTTTCCTCTGCAGAATGTTCTCTCTTTTTTTTTCTGACTTACACTCGATTTTGCTTTATACAGTTATTTTCTAATTTTCTTACCTCCATCCTTATGCTTTTATTTTCCTTATAAAAATTCAGAATTGGGGTACGCTGAAAATAGACACATGAAAAATAATAATCCTTTTTAATGATAAAAATGAAAATATAATAAAATAAAATTATACATTCACATATATAATTGGTTTGTCAATAATATAATAAAATAAACTCCTATAAAGAATAATATCTAATTATATATTCAAAATAACACTAAGGTAAAAAGCCAAACGTTTTTGAGTTTATATTTAGGGTTAAATATGTTTTTTTTTCCCTTGAGTTTAAGTGAAATTTGGAATTAGTCCATCATCAAAATTTTTTATCAATTTAGTCCTTCATATTTAAAAATACGTGAATTTAGTCTTTTTAATCAAATTATGTTAAATTTATTTGACGTTTCAAACGCATTTCATGATAATATTTAAATTGTTTAGACATATTTTCGCTTCAATGTTAATTCAAATATTATCATAAAATGCGTTTAAAATGTCAAATAAACTTACTAAAATTTGGTAAGAATGACTAAAATTCACGCATTTATAAAAATAAATGACTAAATTTATATAAAATTTTAAAGAGGGACTAATTCCAAAATTTACTAAAACTTGGAGGAAAAAAAACATATTTAACTTTTATATTTATAATGATATATAGTTTTAATATTAATAACAAGACGATGCTCCACTGAAAACTACAGTTAAAAATATAACTATAGATAATTGTCTATGTACCGATTACAACATTATTTTATTTATAAATTTCGTTTACTTATATGTTTAAATTATTATATTGTTAGAATAAAGTTGTGAATTAGTTGTTAGAGAGATAAATTATTTATTATTAATTTTTCATTATTTACTGAGGATTAGAAACAAACAAAATACTAATTTGTGAGAAAAATTATTTAACAAGGAATAAAACAAAAATCATAATTAATTTGAAGCTAATTAATTATGTTTTGAAAAAATAAAGCATTTATTAATTCTAAAATTAAATATCTGGTATCATATTTGTTTATAGAAATTAAAATTAAAATTAAGTTTCTTGATGTGATTTAATTTAAATTATAGATATGTTACATATCTTTTTATGTTTATAATTTTTATTTTTAAAAATCAGATTATTCGGCCGTGGTAATGCTCACCAGAATCCGAACCTAAAAAACTGTAACCTCAATTAATTTCTTCGCTGTCAACGAAATCTGATTTCATCAAATATATAAGAGAAACAACTTTTATTTTTATTTATATTTTGTGAAAGAAATATTTTAACGAGTTTATTAAATTTCATAACATGTTATTGTTTTTTATTGTTTGAAAAAAAAGGGGGAAAGCGCATTTTTGAAGAAAAATAAAATCTTGGTGAGATCCACATAAACCAATAAATTAAAATGTTCTTGCATATTTCTCTTTTAAAAACTTTAGTATGAAATTCATTTGATTTTTCATACAATACATATTTGGCAGAAAATATTTAGAAGTTTTAAAATGATTTTTTTTTCATGAAATGTTTGCAAATTATTTTATATAAAATTATTTGCAATAAATATAAATTTGTTTTATATAATTTTTTTAACTATTTTTTATCTTTTACGTTGTTTGGAATAAAAGAATTATTAATTAATTGATATCATTACAAATGTATTATATTTGACGGTACTATTTCTTTTATGTTTATTTATTTTAAAATATTTAAATATTAAATAAATTATTTGTGATACATTATAAGTAAAAATAAATTATATGTAAATATTTCATTTATAAAATATGAATGTTATACACTTAAACATAATTTAATATTTAATTATTTTTACTAAAATACTTAAATTTTTATAAATATTTGTGGATATTAGTATGTAATTTTTGTACATCTACATAAATTAAATTTTTCATAAATAATTATTAATGTTATATTTTAATTTATGTATACCTACATAAACACCTACAAATAAATAAAATAATATTAAATATGAAATAAAAATCAATAAATTAGTGCAACCTTTTAATAAAAATCAATATTATTTTTCATAAATAATTTTTTACAATCTATTTCCTTAGTAAAAGTGCGAAACACACTGCACTGCTCAAACCCATTAATTAAATAAAATAAAAGAAAAAAAAAGAAAAAAAGAAGAAGAGGGAATACGATTTGTCATATTTCTCAGAATTATTATTCATTCATCTAAGTAGTGCAAGTATCAGAAAATAAAAATAAAAAATACGATTTGCAAGAGATCGACGAAAGATTATTTTGTCACAAATATGTTATTTTCTTGTTGTCCAGTATTAGAAAATATTTTTTTACAAACACGTCATTCTATTTAAACAACTAAATATTTGAATTAGAAATTAAAAATATAATTGATCATTAAAAAAAAAACTATTGTAGTTAAAGAATAATTTCAAAAAAATAAAATTACAGTTGCTAAAAATGTTTTTATCCGTAAATTTTATAAAGAATTTGAACACAAACATTATATAAGCACGTTTATTTGACATTTTTGCGTTTATCAATTACTTAAAAAGTATCCAGTATTTATGGATACCTTTGTTTATGGAAAATCGTTAACATATTAATTAAAGTAGTTAAAATATTTATATATAGTAATTTAAATAACTTTATTTTAAGGTAAGCAAAATGTCTTGGACATAAGATAAGTATTACCAGCAATATATTCTAATTTAAAATCATAATAATCTTAAACTTAGAAATTTCATATGGTTTGTGTTCATTTTATTATACAAATACGTTACTAATAATTCAATCATACATATTAATAGTGTTGTCTTCTTAACTTAACCACAGTTTCTTTTTTTTAACTTGACACACGTTACTATTTATATCATTCAATTCCAAGAAGAAATGAATCATTGTTTTCATATTTGGCTGGTGGATTTTTTTAATGTTAGAAACAACTTTATAACTCATAACCATCACTGAAAAAGAGGAATCTAAAGAACAATCCACTTGTCATCTTCACCATTTTGAAGTTAAATAAAGTTTGGTTTTGAAGATCTTAGGTGCTTCGCCTTTTTCTTCTGTATAAGTTCTTATTCTCTATTCGAAAATTCGCTAATCAATGGAAGTATGTTGTTGGCCCTTTGAGAGTTGTTGATTTCGTTGATTTCACTAATGGATGAAAATCTCACAGAAACTCCAGATTAAGTAGATTTATGGTTCATTTGTATATCGGTTTATAAGTTTGAGGTAAGTTTAAAGTCTATAATAATATTAGAGTTATTTGAAACGTATCATAATAATACTTGTTTGCAGGTCTATTGTACTAGCATTATTATTGTCTGTTTTCAAAAACCATCCATTAATGTTTAATGTCATACTCTAAGATGTATATTAGAGTTATTTTTGGAATTCTCGTATTGATGAGAGATCAAATCAATTTACATTATATATGTAGGTGTAAATCTCATTTTACAAACCGATTTCACTTTTTAACATAGTTTTACAACCATGAGTAGGCTTAAGGTTCGTTTCTTAATATATTTTCATAATTACTTAGAGTTAGAGTTTATCGTAACGAATTTTAGTGTAAATTTCACAATAATTAGTGATAAAATAAATTTATAGTATATAAATGAGTACAAACTACAAACTAATTTTATAAGGCTGAGTCCACTTCTTAATATGATATGATATCATAATCATGAGTTAGAGTCTATTATAACAAAATTTGATGTAGATGGCACATTATAATTGAGTACAAACTTCACTTTATAAAATTCAAACTAACTTTGTAGGATTTAATTAGATTCTATTTCTCAACCCTAATAAAAGAAAATCAAACTTTTGGTGCCCCCATAAGTACATTTTTCAGTTCCAAATAAAATAAGAACTCCTATCAATCATGGTGTGGAAAAATGCATTATAGTCCCCACCCCATTAAAGATAGAAATGGCAAAAGCAAGATGCTAAATGTGATAATATGATCAATGTTGTGGCCTCGTATCCTTAATTGGTTTTACTAGTCAAATGCTTATCCATATAAATGATTCCACTTATTATTATTATTATTATTAGTGGATGTTATGGTGATGAGGAACCAAAAAGGAACACATCATAGTGATATATGTTGTTTATTGTTGTTTATTGTAATTATTAGCCATGATAAGTTCTCTTTGGTGTTGATAAAAAACAAAAACAGTTGTATTGTTATGGAGGGTGAGTCGCAATTAGGGGGACACCTAAAAGTGGCATGGAATGAAGTGTTGTATTCAGCTTTAGTGTATATTTTTGTGTTATGAGAGAGATGGGTGAAGGGGGAAAACTAAATTCTATTGGCAAAAAGGGAAAATTGTAACGTCCATTTCATTTTTTGAAGATAGAGGGAGAGAGAGGAATGGTAAGAGGAAAATTAAAATGAATCTATGATAAAGAAAAATAAAATTAATAGTAAAAGTGAATGAAAGATAAAAATAAAAGGCAAAGAGAATATGTATATGTGTATATCTATAACATATATCTATAACTACGTATAAATAAGATTTCCTCTCATCTTTCATAATTCAAATGTTACCTTTTACAAATATAATTATTTGTTAAATTTTGTAATATTAATAGTTAGTTTTACATGTTTTCTACAACAATTATTCTCTCATATTCTCTCGCTTATTTCACTTTATTTTTAATAAATATAAATTTATTTTGTGTATTAATTTAATAACATTATAATATTATCACCTACTAATATAATATCATGTATATTTAAAAAATGAATACACACAAACGCGATAGCGTTTGTGTTTACGCTAGTGTGTATAAAAGTTTGATTAAAATAATTTATAATCGATAATATTTTAACTATATTTTAAATGACAACATCATAAAACCTTTTTCTTTTATTTGTAACTATATATAAAGAGTTTATAATTATATGCAAAGAGAATTTTTTTTCTTTGTGTCCATATTTTTTAATTTCAATTTTATCATTTAAATTATCGACAAATTTTTCCGTCAGTAAAATTCATTGATAAATATTGTGATTTTATATTTTTCCTCCTCCTCTTCTTCAACTTTTTTCTTTCTTTTTATCTTTCTTCTTCCTATTTTTCATCTTCTTCTTCATCCAACATATCCATTACTCATGAATATTTTTCTCGATGATTAAAATTATAAAATTTGTCAATAAAATCGTTTGTAAATTTTGTTTTTGTCGATATATTATTTTTCATTGGTAAATTTCGTCAGGAAATATCATTTTGGCTATGAATTTTTATCCATCATTAAATGTTATTTTTCCAACGATTTTTTTTATTATTTTTTTTTTATCGGTAATACAATATTTTCTTGTAGTAATAACCATAAAAAATTATGATATTATCAAATATTAAATATCAAAATAACATATTTTTGTTTCTTCAATGTCAAATGTTGAACAATTATATAAAATTCAAAACAAAGTATCAAATAATATAATTAAATAAAAATGAAAGATTTATATAAAATATTACATATAAATAAAATTTTATGACAAGTAAAACATCTATTAATTTTGTAAATTTTGATGAAATGAAGTTGTTAAAGTTTTTTTTTTTTAAAGATGGTTATATTACTTGTTTGGTTTCAATCTTGATTCAAATAGTTTAAGTATGCTTCTTCTTTTTTTCTCAAATAAGTTTAATTTTTTGGAAAACTAAGTCTCATCATTATTAGTAAGTGGATTTTCCAAAGTTAACTTTTTATTCTTGAGTATGAGTGTTGAATTGAAGTTCACCTAAAAAATATTCTTTGATGTTGAAGTGAATGAAAACTTTTGAAATAATGAATACGACTAAAAAAAGATTTGTGTGTATTTTCTTTAATGATAACATGTATTTATAATATTTAGTTCAAGATTGAAGAGAATAAAGTTTAATAATAAAAAAAATATCCAATTGCATTATTTTTCATATGGAGTAATAAATATGGGATCATCAAATATTTTTTTTCAAGTTTAACTCGACCAGCAATCTTATTAATAATACTAAATAATCTAGTAAAATATCATTATAAATAATAGTTACTGGTGATTTTTTTTATTGTTTCTATGGATAGTTTATAAAAAATATTAAGTAAAACGTAATATATATTTAATATTTTCCCATAAAACATTTCTTATTCATTCCACTTAACAACTAAGATAATTAATGAAATATAGATTTCATAAAAAGATATAACATTAGGCTTGCATGCATAAAGTGATATTTAATGAAAATATATATGTGTATACTTTTATTTACATGGGTATTTTTAATAGTGAAAAAAAAATGAACTTATTTTTAAACTAAATTTTCTTCATGATAGAAACTCTCGTGTATAAAATGTTTAATTACAATTTTTTAATTCACATATAAAATAATTTAACCTATAGATAATTTAAAAAAAAAAGTGTTTCTGATTGTACGAATAACAATTGAGACTTATTAATGATACAAGTCCATACCAACAAAGTGAATTTGATTCTCATTCACAGAACATGTACCTCAAAACAAAATTACGCCTAAAAGAAAAATGCTAAAAAAGAAATCAACGATTAGGGTTTATACAGTTTTAGGTTTCAATATGATATGTATAATCTGACAAGACACGACACGAATAATAAACCAATATTGTGTCTTGTTGATCAGATTTCAAGTCAGATGGAAGAAAATGTTTTGGTCTATTTTATTTGAATAACGAGTGAACTTATTCTTTTAACTTTATTAGGTGATACATGATTTTATTTTATTTTGAAAATTAATTAAATGTTGTGGTTGTATTGATTTATTTTTCCTGAATCTCTTCCCTTTTTTTTCTTTGTCAGCGGAAAAGAATAATAATATAGGAAATATATGACATTTCCTCTTGATCAGCATTATTAACTTTGATATCTTATGCAGGACACCTCAAAATATACCCAATAATATTTGTCATCACATAAATTTTTAAATAAAATAAAATAAAATAATTTAAAGCATAGAAAAACTATATACCGAATTCATCTTAAAATTACCTAGGTGAACAATACTTATTATAAGGAAGTAAAAAATTAAATCACATGTATTTTTTTTTTATGAATGACAACTAAATTAGTTAACTTATCAACATAACAATTTTCTTCATGTAAACATAAGAAACTTTGACCTACATATATACAGAAACATAAGCATTAGGGTCATTTTTCTTTAAAACTTCAATGAATCACTCGTTGATCCAAAATTATGACAAACTAAAGAATAATCATTTACAATCAAAGTTTTTGAAAACATTTTCTCCAAATATGTTCAAAAACATACACAACTCTCATAAACTTAACATAAATAGAAGTTCATTTCCTTAAAAAAAACTTAAAAAATACTCACGTATTCATCTCAACTTTATCTAAAAATATCGATACATATTCAGCTTAAGTCAATTAATAGATAGAACTTGTCAGATTATGTCCATAAGTGAAACCACTATACTAGTTTGAATATTAAAAAATTTCAACACTAAAAAATCAAATATAGTATTACTTATATGTTTCATAAATTTATTAACAGACAACCAACTAACTATTTAATTTAAAAAGTAACAGAAAGAAAGAAATCAAAATCCTAAAATTTACTATAATTTTTCATTCTTCAAACCATTCAAATAAATAATTATTTTAAATAAAACATTACAATAAAACTTCATAAACTGAATAATAAAATTAAAAAAAAAAAACTACAAATCATATAAAACTTCGTTCTATCGTTCCCACAACTGTATAGCAATATCACATGAAGGATCTCTTGCTAACTTAAATCAATGAATTGATTCTTTACTAAATCTCGCCGAATTAAAATGTTATACTTGACTTAAGGAGTTATGTACTCTTTAATTAATTCATAGACAGTTCAAGAGTATGAAAATAGTGTACAAGTTTTGTTGTATAACAACAAATTATAATATTTTGTTGTTGAAACAAAATCCCAAATAATGTATTCTCTAAATCTGGCTATTTTTCAATTGATAAGTGGCTTAATTTGTTCAACGTGCACATTAAAAAAAAAAAAAAAACTCATATTTTATAAGGTACAAGAGATGATAATTTCAGTACACTTACAAAAAATACTAAACCGAAGGTTTATGAAACCCCATCTTAATTATAACTATGTTGTAATATTTAGGCTTAAATACATTTTCCGTCCTCATTTTCGTAGTGTTTGTTGTGAATGGTTCTTATTTTTATCAAATATTTAAAATGGTCATCATTTTCGCAATTCGTGTTTAATTTAGTCTTTTTCTGTGACGCCGTTTAAATCAGTAATGAAACACTGTACAAATGGTATTGTTTGTATTACGTTGTATTGTGGTGTATTACGTGTACAATACAAGTGTAGTAATTAGATAGTTGGGGAAAAATAGGTGAAGTAGGATTTTGAAAATGAATTGTTGGTAGTTGGTGACTTGCTGCAATCTTCTTCCTCCATTCCAATTCATGTTGGTGCCTTGCTGCAATCCTTTTCCTGCAATCCTATTATATAGGTATGTCACCGTCCCAATCTTCTTCCTTTACCTCTGGTTGTAATCATTGGAGACAACAACACAATATTCGAACTACAAACAAATCCTAAAACATAATCACGAAAACCCTAGCCCCAATTGATTGACATGTGCAAAATTTATCACAATCCCGAAAACCCTAAAACCACGAGCAACTCGTCAATGATGATTATCTGGAAAATTGAAATCGAACGAATAAATCGCTACGTCTAATTGCTTCCTATGCAAATCAAAGATGCAGAAATCGCCTCCCACCCACGACAATCCCTAATTCCAGTGACAATACCTTATTGCACATTTTGCCCCAAATTGGAATTTTAACATTAATAATCCACATGTAATGTACACGTAATACACCACAATACAACGTAATACAAACAGTACTACTTGTACAGTACTCCGTTACTGATTTAAACAACGTTACAAAAAAGAACATTTTCTTTGTCTCTCAAATAGATCAATAAACAATTTGATTAAAAAAATTATACAATAATACAAGTATTTTTCAACCAAATAAGTCTAAAGTTAGTCATGCTTAAAAATAACTTCATAATTTAACATATAGATAATAAATTCAAATAAATAATAGAAGCAAATGTGAAATAAATTTAAAAAATAACAAAAGTTATATAAAATATTTAAAAAAAAAACAACGGACAAAACATTTTTACCATAAAAAATAATGCATTTACACTTTTTTTATCATGAAATATATATATATATATATATATATATATATATATATATATATATATATATATATATATATATATATATATATATATAATGTGTGTGTAATTTT
>Ga0214544_1001987_pt1 | contig 43120 bp, 15 predicted proteins | sample CNSS3metaG_FD_160074 | JGI IMG/M metagenome (GOLD analysis project Ga0214544, IMG submission 160074) | Root nodule microbial communities from cowpea collected in UCLA plant growth center, Los Angeles, California, USA - CNSS3 | ecosystem: Host-associated > Plants > Roots > Nodule | place: USA...
TTCCGAGCCACAACTCAAGGAATACCACGTGCTTAACCCCTATCCCGAGCCACAACTCAAGGGATACGTTCCGAGCCACAACTCAAGGAACTCCAGCAACCTCACCTCTAAAGCACTACCAGAAACTTTGTAGAACACCCTACGAAGTCCATCAACTAGGACTCACAACAGCTAAATCGCCTAGCGGGGGACACGTACCGCTAGGCGCCACAGCTTCCAGACCGCCTGGCGGGTGTCGCGTACCGCCAGGCGCAAAGCGCCTCAATTATACAGACTTATCAGCTACCGCCTGGCGGGTCAAGCCACACCGCCAGGCGCCACCGCTTCATACCCACCACTGTTCTCACTACCGCCTGGCGGAATACCTCTCGCCGCCAAGCGCCTCCTGATAATCAGACCCACTGTACTGCTGCTACCGCCTGGCGGGTTGAATCCCGCCGCCAGGCGCCATCTCAGAACGTCGTCTCGTGCTGGTTTACCTGCACTCCACCCCTAGGTTATTCCCCTCACTTGCTCTGTACTACCTGAATCACCCGTTTTTGATGAATATGTTACCCCAATACTAGTTTTATTCATTCAAGTCCTCTCATCCTATCTTGCCTATGCATTACACTAATTAAGGTTATTTAGAAGATCCCCCCCTTCAACCACATATTATCCAAGTACACATTTTCCCCTAGTCTGACCACAACATGATTAATCCTTCCATTATGCTCACATGAAATCCTCCTCTATTTGGTACCCAGTCTGACCAAAAGCTCTCCCTTCCCTATGTATTTTTCAGCCTTAAGACCTATCTGTCAACATTCTCTTCTCATTGTCCACCCCATAATTGACCCCATCTTATTAGACATACTTAAGTCTACACTCTCCAAATTTTCCAATTCATCTCGTAGTTAAATTTGTTCACACCCAATATAGTATTACCCCACCGCACGAATTCCCACTCCTTCAGCCCGAACCAATCCAACCAAAACTTCAGTCTACCACTGCTGTAACGCTGCCGCCTGGCGGTAACTAATCTCCCGCCAGGCGATGTGCCAGACCCGAGAGCCATCCTGTTCTCTTTCGCCACTGTTAACCCTCACAACCATCACCTATCATATATCTCAATACAATTCCTCCTATTTTGGCATAACAACTCCAACAATTTCAGCCCCCCCATCTCACTACCACCCTACCTCGCAAGGATCACGACAATTTCATTCCAAGAGCACTCCGCTTTCATCTCCGTCACATTAAATCACTGTTTCATTCATTCCTACCTACTATCGCGTAAACTGCACACCATGTAATATCCAATTCATCTATTGTTAATCACCAACAGCTTTTCCACCGATTAGATTTAACCCAGAACTCCAGAAAACCCCAAATCAGGAAAAATGGCCTCGCGCTGCCTGGCGGTTCAACTAACCCCGCCAGGCGCTTCATCTGAAACCCAGAAATTTAGTGTAACTCCAAGCGTCGCCTGGCGGCCGGGAATGTGCCGCCAGGCGGTTCCCCTCCTAGAGTCCCCAAAACTCACATAAACAGATGAGTCGCCTGGCGGTGATTCATCACCCGCCAGGCGGTTTCTGGAAAATTTCCAGAAACGCAGAAATTCAAGCACACAACAGTAGATAGACATTCAATTATCAAACATCACATGTAATTATTCTTTTTCAAACAAAAATCGTGGAGTCCAGCTCCTCTAACCTGGTTCTCTTCTTAGGCTTTAACCCTTGAAACTTGAATAGTTCTCCTTTGCCCACTAGCCCTTCTTGGTTCCTCTCTTTTCAGCCTCTCAATCTCTCCCAACCTCACAAGCTTCCAGAATTTCCGTGCTCTCTATGTAAGTCAGATTTTTCAGATTACAAAACCCTTCTTTCTACCTCTCTAGAACCTTTTAAAGGTGCCCTAAAACTATGCTAATACTTTAAAAACAAAATTTACTTATTGAATGGAGTTTATTACCATTTACCACCCATTATGGCTCCCTTCCAGCCACCTCTCGGCTGCCTTACCATTAGGGCTTCTTCCCAACCCTTTCATATTCAAATCAGACCCAAAAATGCCCAAAAATATAAAAATTAATGTGAGCTCTCCAAACCTTGAACCCATAACCATGCAATTGCCAAATCAATATCAAACCATCATGCCAATTCATATTTCATGCTAGAAATCACAATTCAAGCATCATATCATAACAGAACATGCTTTCATAGATTGAAATAATAATAATAACACAAAAAGTATCATACATAGGACTCGAACCCTAGTCCTCACACACAATAAAGTACTCTCAACCACTTGAGCTAGTACTTTTTCATGTCATACCAATCATCATTTAATGTCATAATTATTACCCCTCCCGTATTTATTAATTAACTAATAATTTAATTAATTAAATTCTACGGGTCTTACAACTCACGTTCAGTGGTCACTGCCTCTGATTTAGGTATCTATCCCACATTCATTCAAGGGTTTATGCAATTTTCCCAACAATTAAGCAATTGCAAATAATAACACATCATACCAATCATACACTTATCATAGAAAACCAAATCCAAGCATCACAACATCGCTAAAATACCAAAATCCGAGAGAACTGGGCAAGCCAGCTTGTGTCGCCTGGAAAACAGCACCTAGCCACTAAGCGGTGTATAGAAAAACCCATAAAATTGGGTTCTGAACGCATGATTCGCCTAGCGGGCCTTCAAGGCCTGCTAGGCAGTTTTTGGAAATTCCCAGAAACACGACGTGACTTAGGCGAAAATGACATGCAATCGCACTCCTTTCATCAGAATTAACACGTAATCATACAAGTAATATGTAAAACACATAATAGAACTCCCTTAACCTGTATTCCTTGCAAAAATAGACAATGCTAGAGTTCTTTCAGCCCACTCTGTTGTTCTACCCCACCTTATACCCACTTAATGATCGCTCCTTCAGCTAGGGTTTCCTCTGTCCTTTCACATTCATGCCAAAACTATTTTAGCAAAAAGAAAGTTTAATTTGAAGCCACCAAGATTCGAATCAATACCCATGCCAATGACAATTCAATGCACAACCATTCAACCAATTCATGTTTCGTGATAATTCTTAAGATTCTAAGATTATATTATCACTCCACATGACCAAGCATATTATTAAAATACTAATAAATTAAATAACACATAAATGGCATACTTAAGACTTGAACTATTACTTTTTCACGTCACATCAATTAAATTTTAATGTTATAAAGGCTCTCACTACCCGTATTTATTAATTAATCATTTAATTAATTAATTAATTTTCACAGGTCACACAAGAGCTAATCTTCCAATGGCTACTTAGGAATAGGCAATTTTGCATGCACATTGATTCGCATCAAGACAACATGTTATCACAAATAATCTATTATGCAATTGGTGTTTTGTCAAAAACCTAATATTTCTCATTTAAGAATCTTTTGGTGTGGTGTATATGTTCCAATTTCCCCACCAAAAGGGATTAAGATGGGTCATCAAAGAGGATTAAGAGTATATGTTGGATATGATTCGCCATCAATAATAAAATATCTTGAACTATCAACATGAAACTTATTCATAGTTTGATTTGTCAATTATCATTTTGATGAATAAGTTTTTCCAATATTAGGGGGAGAAAGAAAACAATTCGAAAAAGATATTGATTGGAATGAATTATCATTATCTTGTCTTGATCCTCATACAAAAGAATGTGAACTGGAAGTTCAAAGGATAAATCATTTACAAAATTGGTCAATCAATTACCATATGTTTTTACTGAAAAAAAGGGTAACTAAATCATATATACTAGCTACTAATGTTAAAAGTAGAATTGATATTAATTCATAACACGCCTAAAGCGTGGTAGGACTGTTGGTTGCAAAGACATGCTTGAAGTGTGGTAGGCCTATTGGTTTCAAAGATACTAAAATGAGAAAAAAAGTTAAAATGCAAATTCTAAATGGATTTTTGAGCAAAAACAAAATGAGAATGGTGAAATCGTTAGATACAATGCACGGTTAATTGCTTAAGATTTTTTACAAAACCTGGTATTGATTTGTGAAGAGACTTATTCACTAGTATTGGATGCAACAACATTTTGATATTTTTACTTATCCTAATTGCACAAGAAGGTTTGCATTTACATCTAGTGGATGATGTTATAACCTATTTGTACAATTCTCTTGATAATGATATTTATATGAAAATCCATGAAGAATTTAATTTGCTTAACAAGGCAAATTCTAAAGAGGATTATTCAATAAAATTGAATAAGTCCCTTTATTGATTAAAGCAATCAAGATGTATGTGGTATATAGAAATGATCATATATGTCCTTGTATTTATAGAAAAATATTAGAAAATGAATTTGCCATAATTTTTGTTTATGTAAAGGACCATAAACATCGATGGAACTTCTAATGAGCTCATAAAGGCAATTGATTGCTTAAAGAAAGAATTTGAGATGAAGGATCTTGGAAGGACAAACTTTTGTTTGAGATTAGAAATTGAGTATTTAAATAAATTTTTTTTCATACATCAAGAGGCTTATATAGTGAAAGTGCTTAAAAGGTTCTAAATGGACAAGTCACATCCATTATGGAATCTAATGGTTGTGAGCATTAATGTATCTTGCTAATTATATTCGACATGATATTGCCTTTGTTGTAAATTTGTTAAGCATGATATAGTTCTTCACCTATAAGAAGACATTGGATTTGAGTAAAACATATACTTCCTTACCTTAAGGGTACCATGAATATGGAATTATTTTATCCAAATGATTCATAGTCAAATCTAATGGGTTATTCATATGCATGTTATTTATCAAATCTAAGTTTTTTACACGTGGTAGCACAATAATTTCATCGCAGACTATGAAACAAACCATAACAGTAACATCGTCAAATCATGTATAATTTTAGCATTACCTGAGCTAAGTCGTGAATATGTTTGGTTAAGGTCTATAATTCAACATGTGCGACAAACTTATGGTATATTCTTGAAAAAAATGGAATCAACAACCATATATAAAGACAATAGTGCATTGTTCAATTGAAAGGGTGATATAGAGATCCAAAAGACTTGTTCATATGAAAATTTGACAGATCTATTTACAAAGTCTTTTACCAAGGAGAATTTTTGAACAATTCACAAGATTGGACTTTGTCATCTTAATGATTTGAGTTTACATGAGGGGGAGAAATAGAATATGTGATTAACAATATTGTATTAAAAAATACAAAATGTATACTTTTTCCTTCACTAAGTTTTTATCCCAAAGGGTTTTTCGTACTAAGGTTTTAACTAGACTCATTCTCTTATCAATGGACACACAAGGGAGAATGTTATGAATTAATAGTCATCCATTGATTTGATATTGTTACTCATAATGGATATGATTTATTTAATTGCTCATATGATTAATTATTCTCTTATAAGGTTTAAATATTTGTATATTAATTATTTGATTTGTATCCTTTATGGGTTATATTTTGTATCTATTTTGTATCTATAAATATGACTCTTCTAAGTAATAAGACACACAAAAGTTACTTTTCATTCTCTCTTCTTCCTTTTTCTCTCTATTATTAGTTTTATTTTATAATAGTTTCATATTTTTTAATGGGCTAAATATGTTTTTCGTTTCTCATGAATTTAGTCATTCAAACCAAATTTTGTTGAGTTTATTTGGCATTTTAAATGTGTTTCATGATAGCATTTTAGTTGTTTACACTGTTTGGCACATTTTCGGTTCAGTGTTAGCTACGAAACACGTTGAAAACGTCAAGTGAACTTAACAAAATTTAATTAGAATGACTAAATTCACACATTTCTAAAGTTGAGAAACTAATTCCACTAATTCCAATTCTAACAACAAATTAAAGGATAAAAACAGATTTAATTCTTATTTATTAATTAAGCTTAAGATAAAAGTAATGACCAGCCAAATTGGTTTACATTGTCGATGACTCTAATCACTTTATACAAATATTTAACATTAAAACTGTAACGATAATAAAAGATAATAAAATAGAGAATGTACTCTAAAAGAATATTAAACATTAAAATTGCATGTATACTATTTTCACCTCAAATTATTGATGAAAAGTGACCCGTGATTAATTTTCCTAAAGTTATAGTATTTTTGATTTTGAATTGTTGTCCCATATTGATGTGACGTAGTGTGGGGTCCATGGGAAGCTATCCTTAGGAAGAAATTTGCAATAGCACACATGAATGTAGATATGAAAGAGGATGGTAAGCATGGATGGGAAGAAACTAGAAATGAGAAAGCAAAGGGGTAGAGTGCTGGGCATTGGGATGTTCATTTATCATTAGGCGAAGAAGGAGACAAAGCCTGAGGAGACAACAGTAGCCACAAGCCTTCACAAACAACCATCCAAGACAAGGAATGGACAGGTTTAATGAGTTCTTCAGCAGAAGCATGTGCCTCTGTAACTCCCACTTCACTTCTTTTTCATACAACCCTACGTGGTTAGGTTTGTGCCCTTTTGGGACAACAAACACAGCCCCATCTTCCTCTTGCTTAAAGCTTCTTTTTTTCACTGCCAAACTCCCAAATCAAAGTCAAGACCAAGAACCTTAATCCTTGCATTTGGTGGGGGTTGGCCAATTAAGACCAGTGAGATGTGCCAGTGGAATATAAAGACCTCTGATTAAGACATGGGCCATCACTCTCATTAAAAACAAAGTGAAAGAAAAGGGTGTGACCCACTTAGGATTGAAAAAAGTTTCCAAACTCTGCTACGCTGTGGTACTATATGCTGCTTCTGCTGCTGCTTAGATAGCTCCCCACTTCTCTCAACCCCACCAACACCAAACCTTAGGTGCATAACATTATGCAAAAAAATATAGTATATACATGGTTTTGTTCGGTGTACATGATCCTGTCACTTTTTCTCTTGTTTCCCAAGGAACTCTCATAAAATTTCACAGTATCTAACTTTTAAATCGGTTTTATGGAGCTTATCATACTTAGAATCTACTTCTTATAACATTAACCAGAGTCATAGATTAGATTCTTTACTAAAGAAGTTTGTTTTTCGTTGATTTTATTGTTCCACTCATTATTATTCTGTCGTCTGAAAATGTATACCTATTGAGTTAAAGAGATTCATCTTACAAGTTAATTTTGTAAAACTAATTTAGACTTAAAAGAACCGGCTCATATGTGTATCAGTGGAGTGAGTACCGTAATTGATTAGAGTTGTTTTATGATTTTAACATTTGCTGCAATCCTGTCTGATGGTTTCTGATGGTTTAGGGATGTTTTTTGTTCGACCATTTTCATGAAGAGAAACCATGTAAAGGACTTTTGGATTATTATTTGATCATAGTTTGTTGATTACCTATGATTTCTGACTAGTTGATGGTAACTTTTTTGTACTGTATAGAAATTAAGCTCTGATATAACATGATGGACATTTGATGGTCACTGTGAAGGGCTTGAAATGCACATGCTTATTGCAGAAACGTATAGATTCAAAGTTGTACCCGCTATCCATCGCCCTATAATTGAGGAAAGAAAAAAAAAAAAAAAAAAAAGAAAGAAACGGAGGTATAGCAGTGTGTGAGAGTATGAATTATTGGATCTGCAACATGTCCTTGTTGTCATGCTACATTTGAGATCCAACCAGTTACGTTGGATGAAGCGTTACCATCAAGTAGTTAATGTAACCATCCTGTAACTAATTAAGGAACCAACCGATTAAGCCATTGTGGGGCACTGGTACTTGTTCCATCGTACTGTTCTCTCGTTGCGTTTTCTCAAATGGGCCCAACATTTTGATTAATTATCACGTCTTAAGGATGGAAATGGAGTTAGAATAGAATGATAGGTGAAAACAGAATGTAAAAATATTGATGATGAGGACAAAGTAGTATAAATACCTAACCTAACCATGTGAAGTGCGATTTGATGAGTGATGTATATGTCATGTTCATATCGGGTACTTGTGATACACATTGATGAGTGTAGTGTTGGAACACGTGGTTGACTTAGCTTTGGAAGACAGGGAGAGTAGAGAGTATTGAAACTGAGACACAGAGGACCCCAGAGTCTTGATACCTCCATATATATCCAGGTTTGTCATGGCATTTCCCAATCGGAAATATGAGCATCAAACCATTTTCATAGCAGTACTGAAACTGGACAAAATCCAACTTGTAGCTAGCTTGCTTCTGTGATTTCAAAACCACCCTAATCTATTTCTCAATTATCGTTATCCTTTGTCAGAAGAAAAACCAAATAATTTTCTTTTTATGACATTTTTAATATTTTACACATTCTTTTTGTTAGTATATTACAGAGGCATGGATTAATGGGATGAATTTCATACAATATGATGGATATTTCCCTGTTTTCACTGAGCTTTCGTTAAGGTTTGTTTGTAACAAGAGTTGCAAGCTATTTCCAAGTTGTCAAAAATAAAACCGAAGGTCCGGTCCGGTCCAAATGTGCAGCTCAAGGTCCAAAGATGCTGCACGCTAATATTAAATTGCAGCGTAGCGGCGCTCCACTACTGTTTGGCGACCTTGCTTTGTAGTTGTAGCACCAAATTAAGGGTAAGATCATTAATTAGCTTATCGTAAGACAACTTCCCCGATAAGCAAGCCCACATGCATAGCCAACAATTCATCCATGGCAGTTGCGTAACAAGCGACCGAATAAACAAAAACTGTGTTTTCTCTCTTCCTTTATTATGTTTTGGCACCTCATCTGATATGTTGCGTGCAAAGCAGCAACATTTCTATCCTTCAATGTTCAGTATTCAATGATCAACTACACATGACCGCCCGCACAACAGACCATATAATAACATGATAAAAAATTAATCCAACAATTCATTCATCTCTTTATCGAAGAAAGCCAAGGTCAGATTTGCCTAGATTTCAGATTTAAAATTCCTGATTTCGTCATTGACAGAGAGTAAAAGTAAAATCATAAAAAACGAAGCTAGAAAAGGAAAAAAAGATGCATAGCGCGCTAAAAATTTAAACAAAGCGTGCGACTCTTTTGCTCTTTTTTTTTTTTGTTTGATGTTTGTGAATGGAATTCAAAAGAGGAGTTTCCTACGAAGCGCGGGTAGCTTGTCGCTGTTACAATGAGGAGAAAACGAAGCGAGTTCTCGAATGGTTTCGCCAACCAGATCTTTAAACACGAGACGTTCGATGTCTAACACCACATCCCCCATCTCCACCGCCCATTCTCCCCACCCCCGCATCTCCTCCGCCATGTCCTTCTTCAACACTCCGCATATAACCTTGAACAAGTCCTCCGACTCCGATTCTTCCCTCTCTCGGATCCTCCGAAACTCCGACCAGATCTTCTGCCTCTGCTCGCCGTACGACACCGCCTTCCACGGCGGCAACTGTTGGTTCCGCTCCAGGATCTCCTGGAGAGTGTCGAAGATCAACCGCCTCTGCAGCGTGGAAGCCTTTGAGGTATCCTTTCCTTTCAGGCATTGCTGCTTCTCCAGTAACAGAAAAATGTCGCTCTCTTCCGGCAAGTAACTGCACGCTCGAAGAATCTCCGATACGTACACGAAATCGCAATCCTCCGACGCTGCCTCCTCGCTGCTGCACAGTGCCGCACTCCACATATCATCTTCCGACTCCGCCGCTTGATCTGTAATGTAATTACACCGCATTATGTTATCATATCATTAACTAACAAACACCAGATTAATTTATTTAAAAAATGAAACGGATAAAAAGTGTGCACAGTGTATGTTAGATAAATAGTGGAATTAAAAAATTGAGAAGATTCTTTGGGACGGTGAGAGTGTGGAAGAGGCGAGGTGAGTCAGTCCCTCCCACGTGATAGTACGATTAAAAACAGGCACCGCACCGCACCGCAGTGCAGTTTTGAGGTAAGTGACTGAGCCAACTGAGTGATGCCATGTCAACATCCCTGGGATCAAATGATTGGTCCACATTGGTTGGGATTTTGGGAGAGCGAGAGGACAAACCATCTACTGTTCCCGTACTTGTAGTTGGAAACAAACCAAAGCAAAAACAAAACGGGAGCAGCTTAAAAAGTAAAAGACCTCGACAAACATTAGACATTTTCTTCCATTAAGTTACGTTAGGATCTTAGACATTAGACCTTCTACATGATGACATGCTCATACTTTGGATATGCACACACAAATAATACGTCACCACAAAATCTAATTCCATTCAGTAACCAATTGCAACACAAGCTAACCACTTACTTACCTTTGTAGTCAATGCAGCGTTTGGTTATCGGGGATGGTGAACACCAGTCGTCCTTGTCAAAGGAGGAGTCCAGAACCGATACTGGACTCGGTTGCAACTCGTTGGCTGCTGTTATTTCTGCTATGCTGTTCAGCAGCTTATCACACCTATCCAGCAGATCTTTCCCTTCCTTGTACTCTTCCAACCTGTACCTCTGCACCACACGCACCACACTTCAATCCAATCGAGACCAATCCCACAAACACCACTAATTAATTAACTCATTAAAAAGCTGCTTACGTACATACACACAAATTATACAACATAACGGTTTCTATTACTACTCACTGGTTTAGTATAGTATTCTACCTCTGTATCGGGATATGAAGAGGTGCTGAAGCTGTTCTCTGAAACTGTGGACAATTCATCCTCTGCTCCACCCAGCATTTTCAACTTACGCTCCACATTTCTTCTCATTCTAGGCGATCCACATGGCACCTGCTGATTGCCTACATTCCTTCTGGGGCTCGCCTTGGGAGAATGAACTGGAGAGACAGACACAGACCCCCTCCTCGAATCAACGCCCACTCTCCTCTGCGCTTCCACGTTTTGCTGCTTCCTCCTGTTTGGACTCGAGCTTAGTGCTCTGCTGCTTTGACTCATTGAACCCCGTTCGTTTTGTTCAATCCTCCGGGTCTCGTTCCCAACTCGGGGGCTCCGGCGAGGACTGGACCGGAGGGGAGGAGAATCGTTCCCGGTCCGGTTCACCGATCGGACAGGTTTCATAACGACAATGGGAGATTGGTTGGATTTGTCGTTGGAATGCAAAAGCCCCTTGAGCTGCAAGGCCTCGAGGATGTGTTTGAGAGTGTGGAGATCCTTGGATGGCTCGTTAATCCCTCGCATCCGCAACCTCCGCTCAATCTCCCCGTACACCGAAGCGGTGTGTTTGGGCTCAGGGAAGAAATCCGCCGAGTCGTAGAAACTCTTCTTGGCCCTTTGCCTGGGTGGATCTGCAGCTCTGCCATTGCTCAATCGGGCATCCATGGCAGCATTATTATTCTCGAGGACCACATTGGTGACCTGAACCGCGCTTGGGAAATTGTTTGTGTCCAGAAAACGACACTGTGGCAGTGGCAGAGGCAGAGACAGATCTCTGGACACTCTGGACTCCGAAGCGGATCTCTGCAGCTTTGCTATGGGCCCTGGCCCGGGTTCTGAATCGGGCAGAGGCTCCAGGCCCATGAGCTTGGCAATGACGCTGGTGGAACGACGCTGCTTGTCTCCATCGTTCTCCGAGGGGATCTCACGCCCGTGAAGGTGAAGCGTTCCTTTCGCATCCACCATGGCTCTGCTGTCCAGAGACAGTCTCGGAGCCTCTCGCGAGAACTTCCACGAGGATCGCGTGCCTTCTTTGAATTCCAGAACAGGGAGCGCAGGAGAACTCGCCTTGGGTTCGGATTGTACCACCTCCCTAGCCGGCGACTTCACGGAACGAGCCGGCGAGGCAGTGGCTTTGTCAGGCTCCGGTGAGGCCTGCGAAAGAGAAGAGAAAGTCGGTTAAGTGGTTGACAGCATGAAAGAGGAAGTTGTGGTAGAGAGCGAGAGACGTTACCGGAGGGAGACGTTTGGGGGAGTAAATGCGTTTTCCGGTGAGTATCTGGTGCCGATCGAAGATCTGAAGAAAACCCGCCATGCACCCCATCTGCTTGTGAATGTGTTTCTCCAGGTTCTGGTCGCGTACTATACCCGTCGTCATCTTTTTTTCTTTTACTTTGTTCAGTGTTTAGGATTGAGTTCTGGCACAGCTATGTCACTCTCTATGAGTGTGGCTTTGTGTTGATTGTGAAACTTGGTCCATGTTTTCTTTTTTCTTTGCTACCACTCCGACCACTGTCTCTCTACTCTCATGTTATGAGATGGGATGCTCTTTTCATCACACATTCCCTTCCTCGCGCTTTTCTGCTCTATAAAACGGGGTCGCCACAATTAAACGCCAACGAAACAGGACATAAGCCTATTTTCGTCCTTCCACTTTATCCTAAATGACTACCGTGTCCTTCGCCTTTCTTCTCTTTCCAACGCATCTCAATCAAGTTATATTACTATTCAACTAAATAATAATTTCTCAACACGTTTAAATCAATTATAATTTACTTGTTATTATTTAATTCAAAAACTAATTTCAAAAGTCCAATAGTATTATTTTTGAAATAGATTATGTAGAAAATTCTACCATTCAACTTACCTTTAGATCATTCATTCATCTGCTTTGATTTCGTATCTCAACACATTATAAGCTCCCATCAATCTTCTATAGTGTGATAGATGAATCTTATTTATTTAGAATAATAAATGTCCCACTTATCCTACCAGAGACTTTTTGTTTTATTAAAGTCTTTTAAATGTGAAAACAAAATGTGCAAAAATTAAGATTCTGTGCATGTTGTAACAAGATTCTTCTTTTATACAAAAATCATCATATTGATATTATAAACTTTAATTTTCTGTGCATAGTAGGCCATTCTTTTTATATTAATCTCTTCAAAAACAGTTTTTAAAGGAAGTTATACAGGAGATGAGTTAATTTTACTTACTTTTACTTACATGCTTATTTTATTTATATTTATAAATTCACAATATTATAATATTGAACTAATTGTCGTCGTATGTAAAATAACTTGTTAGGGACAGTATATCACTGACAGAAAGAGTTCAAACATAACACAACTCAATTTGAGATATTTTTATGCATTTTTATTTACTTATGCTAAACATATCACATAACTCAATCTCAATCAGAAATATATTATTTTGGTAATATTTTTTTTTCTCTATCTTACATATGATTGTTTAAAATAATATTATCTTTAAAGTGTGAGCACAATCTCCAATAGAAAAGATGTGAAAATAGTTATGTTTTTTTGACTGGGATGAGTTGATAGTTAATAGTAAAATGTGATTGTATGAATAAGGTAAGCATAAGACAGAAAAGTTTACAGTGGTTTGTTTTTTACAGTTAAGTAGTGGAGAAAAGGGTTTTACTGAAGGAAGCAGGTGCAGTGCACCATAGCCACCGTGGGCAATGCTCTCTGCCTGCGTGTCAGGTGCCAACTCCCTTGTTTTTTGCGCCTTTCCACCAAAGACTCTCTTTCAATTCCAACCCTGTCTCCTCTTTCTCTTCCCTATGCTCCCCCAACTACTTCTAACCATTCAATTCTTCCTTCCTCCAAACCTTCAATACTTCAATATTTCACTATGTCAATATTAGTTTAGTAAAATTTGATGAAAGCTTTCTAAACCATTTTTGTAGTCTCCATCATTTTGTTTGCGGTTGTGTTTATGATCAGTCATGAATAACATTTGTCCATGTTGTCCTCTAACGTTAACAGATGCACATGAACAGAGAGTTAATTAGGTTGGTTTTGAAAAGTTTGAAATGATAATGTTCTGTTCTGAACCTAACATCATCCTGGTGTTATGGTTATGGCACTACCATATTCATATTCTTCTCTCACCGCTTCTTCTTCTTCTTTCTATATTTTCTTTTTGCTTTCTGGTGCAAACTTTTTTCCAAACTTCAAGAAAGAAAAGCGGTGAATGAAGCCATCATAGCTTCTCCATTGTATACATGGATAACTGCAGAGGAGCCACTTTGTGAGAGCACTTGCACGATTTTGAAAGTATACACAACTACACTATTTTATGCTTGATTCCTTCTTCTTTTATCTTCTTATCAGATAACCTTTCTTAAAAAAAAGTTTGTGCAATTTCAGATTTTCTTCTTTATTTCGTCGGTAGAAAAATTGCAGATTAGCATTTTTATTATATGATTTGTGCAATATTCTTGGGACTCTTTAAAACTCTGAGAATAAACTATTTGAAGTATTACTCTTTTGTTGAATAGCTTTAAAGGGATAACATAACTTAACTGGTTAATGAAATATTAATATTGATTAGCTAGTCTTTAATTTCTAGTTAGTAAATTCTAGACATTTATCTGAAAAAAAAAAAGTTAAGGGTTTACTTAATAAGACTTTGTTATAGCTCTGAAGCTACTTAAATGTTCCATGGAATTATTATATTTGTATGAATTGTGTCTCCTTTAAATTTTTTACTATTGAGATTTTTTTATAGTGTATTGATTATTCTAATTTAAAGAGGGTTTGCATTACTGATTTTCGTGTTTGTATAATAAATTCATTATACATAAACATGGGAGTTCTATAAGACATTGACTAAGTCAAACGGTAGTCAGAACACATAAATAAATTAAGATGAGAGTTTCAAAAATTATGGAGGTATGAGATTTATACAATAACTTCAAAATATATTATACAATCCACTCAAACAAAGTATAGACCTACTCTAGACATTTTCAGAGAATTGTTTGTTATCCCTTTTTATAAAATCCATTTTGTAATTCAATGATGCATTATTATTATTTTCTTAAAATATCCTTAATTAAATATTTAAAATGAATTAATTTTTTTCTCAACTAGTTTAATTTGAAATATGTAAGGATAATTTTGAAATAATATAAATTATTGACAACTTATTTCTTACTAATTTTTGTAAAAGGATGTGAATTAGTTGAAATGATTTTATAAAAAAAGATGGAGGGAGTATAACTTTTGTTAGCACATTACTTAAAACACTTCTTGAGTAAACATGTTTGACAAAATTTTATTATAAAAAAAAGAGTGAACGTACATATTTAATTCATTTTTAACATATGTATTCTCACTAATGTTAATATATATATATATATATATATATATATAACAATGAAAAATAAAATAAAATAAAAAATTTTATAAATATCTCAATAAATTTAAAAATTTACTATATTCCTTTGTTCAAAATAACAAACTTTAAATGAATTCTAAAAGTGAGTATTCGCTCGAAAACATAAAATATTTTAAAATTAAATTATATGAATTTGAAGTGAATAATCTAGAAAGTATTTTAGATTAAAAGTATTTTTTATAAGATATATCGATTATTTTATTATTATAAAGTTTAAGTTATAAATAGAAATCATTTTGAGTTTCGAGTTTCATTTTATAAGAATTATTATCTCTTCAAATAGGAAACTTTTCTTCTTCTATATATTCTCTTTCTAACTCTTGTATCTTAAATATCATAATATGTCATAGGATTCTTAACATCGAGGTCTATAATTCTGCATGATCGATTTCTTAAACGTAGTAAGTTTATCTTTTGTCTTCTTTGGAGTCTTTTTAGTAAATTTGTTGCATGCAGGGTATTGAGAGCTTGCATGTGTCATGTAAATGCTTAAAATGAATCTTTGTTCGACAAAGATTATTAGGGTGTGATCAGATATTTGGTTTGAGTTTTCTATGTGTAAATATTGTTTTTTGTGTGAGTAGGAATCCCTAGAAACAATGGAACTATAGTTTGAATGACTTATAATTTAGATAAAGGAAGCTAGTTAATTTAAATTATTGGTGTGGTTTTGTTGTGATGAGAAAATTGATTGATTTACGATATGTGTGATGAGATGATAAAGATAATTACTAGTTTTGTTATTCTTATGTTAAGTGTGCAATGATGTGAATGAATGATTGTTTAAAATTGACGAACCATGTGAGAAACATGTACCAGTTTGGGTTGAATTCATTCTTAGGTTTGATTTTGACTAATGAATATCTATTTGGTATAGAAATGAGATAAAAACTCTCTAGGAGTCATTTGGCACAAAGTGATATATTCTGCATGATTATGATTTTATGCAAACTTGTTAGATGAGTGAAATACATGTGTTAATGAAAATGAAAAATTGTGATTATAGTGAAAAAAAAAGGTGAGATTTTCGCTTTAGTGGAAGGTCGATGGGCAAGTAAGTTCTATGCTGAGCGAAAAGTTACTTTAGAAAATCCAGACAACTATAGGGGGAGTCAGTCATTTGGTGACCTAAAGACCCGTTGAGTGAGTATACCTCCTGGAGGTAGTCATTGAGTTAGTGATAAAGGCTGAGTGAACGTGTTATTTTATGAGGATAATGTTTACTCTCACTAGACAAGCTAGAGGGCTGCTTGGCGAAAGGTTGAGGATTTTGGAATGGAAATTGAGATATCTTTTGAAGAGAATAAGTGTGATGGCTAAGTCATAATCTATCATATTATTGAATAATGGTATGTATGTGATATGTATGAGGTATTTCCAAGGAGGAAATGCTCGTTTGACTTTAGGTGGTTCATTGAATAGAATGTTCATTATTACATTATTATCTAGACTCTACTAAATATTCTAACTCACATAGAAGAATATATTTGGACTGTGAAAGTCGATAGATATTTCTATAATGAGATTTTTTGTGAAAGAGAAACCATTATGGCGGACTATAGTAAATTAACCTTGTCATGTAAAGAGGATTTATGTCCAAATGTCTTTTGGGCAGGGTAAAGTCCTAGTGGTAGCGGCTAAAATTTTTGATGTTTGATTTAAGACACAAGTCTTTTGGAAGTAGCCATATGGTGTCAATTTATAAAAGTTTCATATTTTGGATATAGATGATGAATTGATTGATGTCTTTGGTGTAGGCTCTTAAATGTTTTAAATATATTTACTTACCTTAATTTTGTAATTGTTGTTTTTATTGCTATGATTATGTATTACACAAGAGCATATGATCTTATATGTGAAATAGTAATAACTTAGACAAAAAATGACAGAGTATATATATATATATATATATATATATATATATATATATATATATATATATATATATATATAATATTTTTTTAAATGATTTTATTTTTATTTTATTTAAAAAATTTTACTTAGGAAAATGTAAACTAAATCTTATATTATCCATATTATGTGCTTTTGGTGTGGTTAAATTGCATGATTATTTTGAGATTTTTTTTAAAGGATTTAGGTATAATCATTGAGTTTTCATGACTTTTTTTTCTTTTCTTTATATTCAACATATTAGCTTTTAAATTTCTTAGAATTAGTTAAGGTTAATTTTTAATCCAATCCTTGTGCAAGTGATTTTTCCCCCCAACTTGCATTGTTACTAATAAGGTTTATTTTTGCCTAACTAATTAAGGTTAATAACTGGAAACAAACACTTGATCCACAAATAAATTAGAGACGAACTGTATTAGAAAATTGGATGCCAACTACAAAACTCAAACGAAATTTAAAAGAGAAAGAAATTTGCACTAAAAGAACTAAGAAGTTTTTTATATGTGAATTTTCTCTGAGCTAATTACTTGTGTTTGTTTTCCTTTTATGTTAAATAAAAAATCAGACACAGAATCAATAATTTGTTTCTTAATTTCTTACAACATGATAAATAATTGATATGTTTTTGGAATGTCAATACTACTACTTAAATGAATTTTTAAAAAAATAAAAAAAAATTATAATATTCTGTTTATGTTACATGTATAATTAGTACACACTTGTCATGTTGTGAATCATGCTTATAAATGCCACATGAATAATTCCATAACATTTAAAGCAGTGATAGAAAGTGACATGTTTACATTTTCTATAAAACGATAGAAGTAATATTGCAACCAGACACCTCATTTTGCACCTTAGAAATGATGCTCCCCAAACTCTGGGCAATTCTTTTGAACAAAAAATTAAAAAATGAATTAAATTAAACTGGCTTTTATGGAAGCCTAGACCATGATAGGACACAGATGTCTACCTCCAACAAATGCAGACACTGCTAAAATCTCTTTAACACATTCTTACACACATCTTTTCATTTCTCTCTGTCTCCATTACCAAATCTATATCCTCTGAACCATCACATTATTCCAAATTAACAAGTATTATTATAAACTTTGAACATCATTTCTCTGATCTAAATTCAAGATAAACACTTTGTTTTTTTATCAGAAAAATAAAAGGAATAATGGTTTGAGATGTTCTGGTGCAGGTACAGGCCATTGAATGAAGTTAGGAAATGAGAGAGTAATCCAATTAAAACCAAGTGAAGTGGGATGAGTTATTTCATTGCTGTCCTCATCACAATTATGACCTGTGCCCTATTCATAACAATTGATCCAGCTACAACTAGAAAGTGATAGTTCAAGTCCTGATGCTGCTGCTTATCAAATTTAATTTCATTTCTGAAAAATAAATTATGTTCTGAGCTCAGTGGACACTCCATTGAGTAGTCTTGTACCCAAGTCCAAAATTTTGGACTTACTTACATACTTTCCCACAATTGTATCATCAGTACTGGGTTTTGGTTTTTCTTTCTTATGGTTTTAGAGCAATGATTTAAGTTCTCATCTAACCAGCTTCCATTTTTGGAGCCTTTCAACTATTTCCTAATCAATGTCTTGTATCTACCAACATTAAATCATTTTAAATTAACATAAAAACTTGTGCACACATAATGTTTGTAAAAAGAGATTCAGTAGAACTGGTGCAATCTAAAATGCTATGCTATCATAACTCATAACATGATGTTATTCTGGCAAAATCTTAAGTACCCATCACATCTAAAATTGATCAACAGATGCTTGCAAATTGGATTCCTGTTTGGGAAGAGGAAAGTTGCGCACATCAATAATATTTGGCTTAACCTATACAAAAGGCTCGAGATACTAAGTCCTCAACTTGAGCACCTATATTTTTGTTTGCTGTGAAAAAGTTGTATTTGATTTGACTGAGGAAACCAAAAAATTGGTGTTGATATATATGCATACATTCACTCCAGTTTTTATGTATACAGCAAATAAAATTTAGAGATGTTGGTCGGTGTTTGCTCAAAAGAGAAACTTTATACATATTTTAAAATCCTGAAGCTACGATATGATGGAAATGTTATCTGGTGAGAGGAAGAAGAAGCCTTGATTGAGTTATGGTTATAGAGGGTGTTAAAATATTGATAAAGATAAGTGAAAGTGGTGACATTATTAATATTATTATTATTGTTGTTACAAGTAAATGCTGTCAAGCTGCCATCCCATGTGGTTTGTCCTATTGCAACTTTTCTGATTGATCCATGTGACTCTATATAAGTTCCCTATCTTTCACAGCTTCACCCTTATTGGTTACATTTATGGTTCACAGTAACAAAACACTAAATTGCATTGTTCTATTCATGTTCATAAAACATTGTAGAAAAAGACATCAAGTGTCTGTCTTTATCTTATTATTATAAAGACAGTGTTAATATGTGTAACCCCTTTTGCTTCACTTTTGGTCTTTTCAAAAGCACATTCAAAAGAAATGGATCTTCTCATTCAAACACCATTTCATTATCTGACTTATGGTATGAACATATGCAGGATTGGAGTGACAGACTCAGAGTTACCCTTCAAATGAAACGCGTGACTCTCTAACATAAGTGTGTTTTAGCCAAAGTAAAAAAAATATCTGTCACTGGAGTATTACACTGCTTAACACAAAAAGGGAAAAAATGGTTGTAAAAAAGAGAAGAAGAAGAGTGGTTTGAAGTTAAGAGAGAAAAAAATGAGGGGTCCCCATCATCCTCAATTTCCCATGCCATGGTTATATGAATGTGGTAACTGTTAAGAGAGCTCACTTCCCAATCATAAAACTCCCATGTTCTGTTTCACACACACCACCCTCTTCCAATGCACACATTTCCCTGCATTTCAAAATCCTCTTCTTACTATTTCCACTTTTCTTGAGGTGCCAAAACCGACTTTTCAAGCTCTATTTTGGATTATAATTTCTAAATCATCATCTGGGTTAATGAAAGTAATTAACTTTTCTGCCACTGCTTAAACTAGTCTTTGGGGATCCCAAATCATGTTCAAGCACAGAAATATAAAAATATTTTAGTTCCTGTTCAAAAATGCTCCTGAAGGCATCATGAATTTTCACTCACTTTAGTGTAAAATCCATAGAGTTTTGTATATAATGTAAATAATTATATTAACATGTTCTGATTAATAAAAATTACATTTTAAAACTAAAAATGGGACAGAGTATTTTTTTCTCGAGTATTAAAATAGCATTTTACTCGAGTATTATTTCACAAACTAAATAACCCTATAATTCCCTAATTATATTTCTCTTTCTGTTTCTTTTCTTCCTTTCTTTTTATATTCTACCACTTGAGCTCATTTAAAAAGACTTATTGCTCAAAGAACTATATAAATATGATTTATATATAGCCAGAATATTTAGTATTGTGAGATTTTTCATATAAATTTATGTAAAAATTTGTACGAAATGAATTTTTTACGTATTTTTTTTACAGATTTCATAAATTATCACAAAATATTAACATCATTGTTTTTCTTTAAAATGTGAGAACATTCTTTTAAGATACATATACCTACTCTTGACTTCTTTTCACCTATTCATATTTATGAAACAATTTTATGATGATTAAATAAATATCAAAGATGGCCATAAATTGATATTTTAATAGTTTATATTTGCATGTATTATTAAGTGAAAGTGATTTTAAGAAAATTAATTTCATTTGATGTTTAAAGGATTAATTTTTCACACTGTAAACTTAAGAGAATAGAATTAAACTATTCGTAATTCGTAATTCCGACTTCTATGTTTAAATGAAGTAACGAGGATAAATGAAAATGTAAGAATAAACTGAAAGTTTAAACTTTTGTATGATACTAATCCTATTGAGAGTGATTGATTGTATTAAAGGATTATGCATTTAAGAGGTAGGGTGTGTGGGTGTATTTTATTAGGAAAACAATACTGTAATTTTTAATTTTTAACTCTCATCTTTTATTACTATCTCATTTAATTCATAATGAGTCATTAATTTAAAAATAAACATTTTTTTAAAAACATTTATCATCTTTTTTTTTAAAAAAAATTAATGATTTATATTAAATTATGTCAAACTGAATCATTAATTTAAAAAAAAAAAAAATTTTTTTTTTAAAAAAAAAAATTTATAATCTTTTTTTTAAAAAAAAATAAATAATTTAAAATAAAATATTTAAAAATAAAAAAATAATTTAAAAAAAAAAAAAATTTTTTTTTAAAAAAAAAAAATATATCATTGTCTTTTTTAAAAAAAAAAAAATTAATGATCTATATTATGTTACGACAAAAAATAAAGAATAAAGAATGAGAAAAAAAATAGAAGGTATAACATCACTTTTCATTTTATTAATACATATATGTTAATTAAGAATATGATATATGATGGGAGGAATGATGATATATTAATATTGTATAAAAAGGTTATTGGGAGAAACGGATTATAGGAATGGCTGATGAATGATGAAGAAAAGATCGTGATTGTGATTCCTCTATCTTAGGCTCAGTACTTGGACCACTTCCAAACCTGTTATTCCCTCCCCACCCACATGGATTCTCTCTTTCTTTTTATCTACTATATATGCTTCTCCATTTTTGTTCTATTCATTTTCATTTCATTCACCTCTTTTGCAACCAATTCAAAATTCTCCATCTTCATTCAAAAACAGACATTCATTTCAGTAGGTTAATTATTCTACTTCATGTGTGAAATTAATGTGCATGCATATCCCTTCAAGTTTTAATTGGTTGGGATCATGATATATATAAATATATATATATATATATATATATATATATATATATATATATATATATATATATATATATATATAACTTCACTCTAGTCAGTTTAACAATTATTCAACTTGTGATAAGTCTTTTCAGATCAGAGAATCCAGTGAATCCAGAACACAAATGAGGAGAATTATTGTGTGTAATAATTAAGGTGAAAGAAGTTGTAATGCAAGAGAGGAAAAAGTGCTTTTGTGTAGAAGCTCTTCTTCTTGTGCTGGAATACATGGCACCCTTGTCATGTAGTGAGAAGATTAGTTATCTTTGGCATGTGGAATTTGATTCTATTAATTACCCTATTCATGTTCCGACTGCTATAAGATATTTATATATATATATAGGAATATAAGCACGACCTAATCTAGAACAAGGGTCAAGTTTTTTATATCCCAAAAAGAGACCACTCCCCTAACATTCACATGCCATTGCTTTTCTGTTTACCTCTGACCAAAAAACGGGAAATCAAAGATCCCAAGTCCAAAAGAAGATGATGAGGGACGGAAAGAAGAAAAGATGAATCTATGCACATGATATGCGGGGAACAGTTTAGTGGCTTCTGCTATTGTTAGATCTTCTTCTCCACATAATTTCCTCGCAAACTTGTCACGCTTTACAACCAAGTTAGAGAAAAACTGTACAGATAAAAAAAAGTGAAAAAAGTTCACAGAAATGATAAACTTAGGTAATTTGTTTAGATTAATAGGTAGCTATAGACGAATGTTATGATTGGTCTAGTTGGGTAGATAGATCAGTTATTGATTAAGAAGAAAAAAATAAGATGCAGGAGAAGAAAGAAGAAAGGAGGGTGTTGTTGTTGGGTGTGGATGAGATCACATATAGTAGGGTTTTAGGTATAGGCATGACAGTAATAATGGAATAGAATTTGGTTTAATTATAGTATGATGCAGTAATGTATCTAAAGAAGGGTATGGTTTATTATTAGACCTTGACATGTGTGAATATTCTAGTTTTCCTTGAAGGAAAGGGAAGTAGCCAATAAGATGAAGGAGTGGGTTGGGTGGTTGTTCCAAGTAGTTGGTGCATTAAAAATAAGCAGATATAGAAAAAGAGTGTGAAGTTGGATTAATTAATCAAGCAAATGGGGGGAGGAGAAAGTGAAAGTGATTGGAGGAAATGAAAAGAAAATGATGTATAACGGTTCTTTTAGTGTGTGAGAGTATTGTTGGTTGCTACCGAGAGGGGGTATGTCTCCATCTTCATTTGCTTGGGACGCGTACCCATTTGCCAAATGCAGTGCCTTTTCTCATCGATAACGTAGCCATTCTCACATGCAACACCATATTTCATTGGAGGATTCAAAACATGGCTCCATGCTTCATGCACACTCCATAGTATGTGTGTGTATACTCAATACTCATACAAATACAACCACTCGTGATTATGGTCAAGTACTTTCCCTCTTACTATAATCATGCATTGAAGCTTTCCAAGAACTTTTATTCTAAAGTATTCTGAATTCAGAATGACATTTTTTTTTTTTTACTTCCAATGTACAGATGCTGACGACCATGATGCAACGGTCTCTTTATGGGTCATGTTTCTTGTACCAAATGGGATATTCATTCTCCTCTTCTTACTCTTTTCTTGTACAATTACAAAATACAAAGAAATGCCAACAATCTGTTCTCTACAAAACATGTTACCATCACCTGCAAGTGCCATTTGCAGACCATGTATTTATTTATTTATTTTTATTTGATGATCAAAACTTGATTAAATTGAAACAATTGATGAAGTGATTTTGTAATATTATTGTTTATTAAATGTGCAAAAGGGTTGGATTAAAATGAAAAATTTGAAGGCTAATTAGGTGGCGAGGTTGCCGGCCACTGCAACTTTATTTATTTGTCTGGTAGTGTTATGTTACATGCAGGCGAGGCGCACTAAGGTGTATAGATAATTGGAATGCAGAAGCAGCAATAGCTTAGGTTCAAGGACAGAGCGTGATGATGTTCTTTCTCTTTGCACACTTATGCACCCCACAATTATTGCTCACCTTTTACTTCATAGATTGACCAATATTTTTTTTTTTTTCATTTTTCACACACTCTGAATTCTATTATAAAGTTAAAATTATCTTTGTTATCTTGATGTATGATTTCTGTGGCAGCAGCAGGGAGTAATTGGTCAAACTTGCCTAGATTCTATTGCTAATTAAATTGCTGATTGAATTAATATATAACATTGTCAACTACGTTGCAGTTCGTCTTTAATATGTTTTGCTGAAAAAATAACACTTTTCTATGCATAAACTCACTGGGAAAAGACAACAGCATAGTCCAGGCGTTTCAAATTTTAAACTAACCTGGGATGTAATGTGTTTGAAAATATGTTAGAATTTAATGCGACCCAATTTTTCTTTTCTATAATCCACCAATGTATTTCCTTTTCTTTTCTGTAATGAGCTTGGAATGAATGAACCTAACCTAGATTTACATCCTGACCTTAATAATTAGGATTTTTTTACTAAGTTTTTAGTGTTTATATGTTTAAAAGTATATCTATATTTTAATGTTTTAAAATATTTTAATTTTTTTAAAAATAAAGTTCCGTAAAAAACAGGACAAAAACATCAGTAAGAAAATCTGGACTGGTGATTGGAATTTGGAAATACCAGTAAGTCCCCGTTTTCCCAGACACCAAAATTGGAAACAAGCTTTTTGGTTGATGTGGGTTTGCAAATTTTCATCACCAAACCAAACATATGTTTCGTAAATTGGTTCTAATTTCAATTAGAAAATTGAGCTTAGTAAACTTTGATGGAGTTGAAAAAAAAAAAACCTCGTAACTTTGAAGTTTACCGAACTTTGAAGTAAATTTATTTTTTAATTAGATAAAAAGGTTAAAAATTTAAAAGTTAATTTAAGTGTTTGAACTAAAATTTAAACAGACCGTAAATAGTTAGTGTTAAACTTTGTTGGGACTGTAATTATATTTACATTTGAGAATGCAGACAATAAATTGAAATGACCCCTTTTAGATTATATTGCATTAAAAATGTTATTCTTGGTTTTAGACAAGACAGGTAGGCAAGAATTTAACAATGGAGCACAAAAAAATGTGTTTTCTCTGTGTAAGAAAATTATGTGTGGACTGTTACTACCTTGAGAGGCACTATTAGTGGCAGTGTGATTGACTATATGTCTTATTCCGTGGCTACTATTTGCCTTAAATCCCATTTCCATCACATGATGTCACCTCTGCAACACTCACATCGCTTCTATTGTGATGTGATTGTATGTCATTATATCTGCATGGACTTGGTCACACACAATTTTTGCCTAGTTAAAGAATTTGATCACTTTTCTTTTTTCATTTTCTTTCCAAACTGTGTTCAGGATCAATGAACAATGAAGCAGGTTCCAGTCAAAACGAGAAGTGAAGATTCATAATTACTATGCAATAGAACAGCTGCAAATTTACTGTGTTGTGCATGAAAGGAATAAAAGGTTAACATTTGGATCATAATAGCAGCTGAAATTCATCTGGAAGGGCTGCAGAGTGAGAGACAGTAAAAATAAAAGGACAAATAGATAAAGTATTGTTAACTTAAGATGGACAATTTCTTCCTGAGCCCCATGTTTTCCATATACACCCCATAAGTTTGAAATACCAAAATTACCCTGCGGTGATAGTTTTAGGGAATGGAAGTGTTTGAGTATTGTTATTGTGTTTTCTCAGTGGAAGTGGAGTATTTGAGATGATTGTTGTTGGTTGCCCGTGGTAGTCTTCGGTAATGGTGGGAGGTGACAGGTTGCATAGGTGAGGATTTTGGTTTAACTTTCCGATTGTGATCATGGAGATTTCTTGAATTATCCGAAAGTGTTTTTTCAATTTTACACATTTGTAAAATTGTTTATTCCGAAGTATAAATTTTGTAGTTTAGATAGTCCAGAATACAAATTTAGTTTTTAAAAGCTTTTAAAGATTTTATTTCTTTTTGTGCATGTCATGCATATTGAATTTAGAGATGGATTCTCAATATTGGAACATAATATGAAATAATAAAGTATGTGACAAGTGTAAATGAATTGGTTGGAAAAGATTGTGTTAGGCCTTTTATAACAAATGAAGCATATATAATTTCATTTATTTGAATAATAATTTCAATGCTTGATTTAATTATGTTGTGGTATATTTGTAGGTATTTAGTACACGCGATAACTTACTTTAGTGGGTTGGCTTTGTGCTTGAGATATTGAGGTTTTTCAAAATTAATGGACAACAAAAAAAGGAAGATATTTGTGTTATTAAGTTGTGAAAGGGATGGTAAACTATGAGAATGATTTGGAGAAAAATATAATTCGTATAAGAAAATGTGGTAATCTTTTTAAATTGTGAAGTAATCCTATTCACAATTGAGAAAGTTAGACATTGAAAGTAGCACGTTGCAATCATAATGAATTGGTTGAGTTGAGATATTAGTTCATCACCCCTGTACAAGTAAATTAAAATTAAATGAAATATTTTATGATTGTTGTCATGACAAAAAGTCTAATAAAGTCGACAAACATACTATAGTCACTCTCCAGTTCACAAAAGCAATAAGAAGAGGAACATTGCGTGGGAGGAAAGAAAAAAAAAAAAAAAGGTTGATTTAAATTTCCAGTATGGGCATTTTGATATTTTCACATCCACTATGGAAGTGCATTTAGAAAGCATGAGGTTGCAGTAAGAAACTGCCCTTAAGATGGCTTAGAAGTAAGATGTTAAACAATCTTATCCTAACAAATTTAACTGTGAATATTGCAAGCTTTCTTTGCTTTCTTAATTCTCCCAGTGATCAAAACTTAACCGAAGAGGCTGGTGCAAAGTAAAAGTTATGGCAGGGCACACTAAGAGTTTGACTAAGATTATTGGAAGCAGAAATAATAATAGTTCTCCGTTGATTACAGTTAATGAATGTGAGTAGACATTAACAGTATTCATCATAATGTAATGTAATGTGAAAGGAAGGAGCCGTAAAAGAATTAGTGAGCATTTTGTTCACTAGCAGAGTGACTTTAATGTAGTTACATGTGGCATGGCATGTCATGGCATCCTATTTGCAAGGCAATTCACACAGCTTTAAATCAAAGTATCCAACATCTACATGCTTGTGTATCTTGAGGCCCTTCAAACCATCTATCCCATAAGAGGTTTACAGGTCCATGGACTCTGTCAGTAGAGAAAATTCATGATGAGAACTCACTTCACTTACAACTCTACCACCAAAATTAAATTCAAAGTAAACATGTACGTAATATAGCCATTTACTCTGGGAGTAGTGGATCAGGCCTACTCTCCATGCTTTGTAGCAAGCTGCACTACGTCAAGTGAAATTGTTTAGGCTCAGTATATTGCAGCACACCACAAATAAGAGAAACATCTTAACATAGGCAAGTCCAACTACTCTGTTTCAAATTTTTTGCATACTTACAAAATTATACTACCATGACCTTTCATCAGGATATTATTCTTATCTCTTCTTTCACAAAGAATACAAACAAGTAATGAAACAGTACTTACTCCGTGCATATGGTGGATACATTTTCTGTTTTCTCAAGCTCTTCCAATTCTTCCTGCATAACATCCCAGGAAAGAGAATGAATCCAAATGAAATGAAATGACAAATGCAGGAAAATACTTGATTTTTCAAAAGGGGCTTGGCTTTGACTAAAAGAAAACATTCAGCTTGGTAATGTGCCATAACGTTGATTTAATAGATTTAGGGGGAAAATGTAACATAACCTCTCATGAAACATTCACAGATATAAGGAGAATGATGGGAACCATGAGCTTGTTTGGTTTGAGAAAACATTTGTGGTTTTTACAAATAATTACAAAACTGCTCACTTTAACTTTGTTTTCTTTCATAAACATTTTCATGGGAACAGTAAGTGATGCTTTATGTCAGGAACCTTATCAGATTGGGAAAACAATATGATTGACCATAGATTAAGGAAAGTGATAAGTATTACAGAGAATGAATTTAGTTTTATGTCAGGAAGGTCTACAGCAGAAGCTATTTTGTCATCTACATGGGCTAATGAAAAGATATGAAAGTAAAAAAAAAAAAAGATACTTATGCTTGATTTTATTAACTAGGGAAAATAAATGATCGAGTTGAAAGTGTTGTATTATAATGCTTTGGAAAAGAAGGGTTATGACTTATATCTAAATTATACAAGATATACACGATAAGATAAGTAGCGTGAAAACTCTCAGAGAAGAGACTAAGAACTTTCCTGCAAAGTTTGTATTAGGCTTAGCCTTCTGTATTCAATCTAATCTAGGATGAGCTTACCAAGGAACATGCAAAATATTATCCCTTAATACATACTATTCATGCATGATATAGTTCAAATTTTAGAATCAAATGTTAACTTTAAACTCGAGCTTTCGGAACATACTTTTGGAATATAAGGATTTTCAGTACAATAAGAGTAAAACAAAGTATATGGATTGCAATTTTAAAAAAGACGAGTACAATTTACAAATAAAAGTGGGAGATGTCACATCACAAGTTTCTAAGTTTAAATGTCTAAATTCAATAATACAAAATGATATGGAGATTATTCAAGACGCCACACGCAAGATGCAAGTTAGGTGGTTGAAATGAAATAAGGTATTGAAGTTTTCTTGTACTGTTAAAAGTATAATCCACATGATCAAAGGGAAGTTTTCTTCTCTTATATATATACAACTGGCTATGTTTGTAGAGAATATTAGACACTATAAATACAAGTAAGAATGTTAAGATGAATGTATGGTTATACAAGAAAAGATAAAATATAGAACAACTGATGTTATTAAGGAATAGATAACAAAGAATTGATTAATGTGGTTTAGACATGTACAAAGAAAATATGCCTGAGGGGATAGTAAATTACATGGTTTCTAGATCCGGAAAAAAGGTTTGGCAATCAAGAAAGACAACTATAGCATATCTCACTAAGTAATTTAGGTAACATAAAACACATAACACCATTCGGCTAGGTTAGAGACCAAATCTTCACAAATATTATTTGTCATGAGATCCCTCATAAGAACCTCCTCCAGTGTCCTACCTGGCCTCTTTCTGCCCCTCATCACTAGACTAAAAATCACACAATGTACTCTACTCAATGATGCTTCTAATGATATTCTTTGTATATGAATAATATTCCTAAGAGTTTGGTTTTTTGACCAAGTTCAATAGTGTTGTGTGATCAATAGAACCAATCTCACTTGATAAGATAAGGTTATTGTTATTGTTGTTTGCAAGGGGGGTTCATAAATTCAACACATGACAAATAACTTTTTTTTACAACATGAGCTATTTTCATTTTAAGTTTTGTCATCTCCTTATAATTCTGAAAGAAACCAAAAAAAGGAAGCTGAAATTTCAATTAACTGCACACATTTCTCAGAAGAAAAGCTCATATTGTCATATCATTCTAGATATATTTTAACTATGAAAAAAATGTCATGGAAAGAACCCCAATATGATATCTATTAGAAGACACATACATTTTTCATCAAAATTGTGTTCTTCTCAACTTAAAAGCATATGTTGTTGTCAATTTTAAATACAACCGTGGTAACAAGGAGAACTGAAGATAATTTCAAATAGGGCAACAACTTTTAATTGCATCAAAATATGTTAAACCGAGGAACTGAATAATAAGGAAAAAAATATAAAAGATCAGAAACTAATTTTATAATTGCTATACTGCAATCTTCACCTGTAAATAACAAATGAAATGTTATTTAGGAACACCTCAACCATAGAATAGACAGCTGCCATTGCAGCCATTGCATAGGATCAAAATCCCTCTCTCAAAGTAAAAAAAAAACTTAACTAGAAAGGTTGACACACTAGAATCACCAAGAGAGAAACATAAAAAATTGAAAGTCTTTTGCACTAATTTATCAAGCATGAAATAGAACATAAAAAAAGCAACACGCAGATTCCTTATATCTAAACAGAGAATCTTCTAAAGTGGTCCCATTGAGTCCACAAATAACTTGAAATTTGAAATCTAAAAAACAAACTAGGGAGCAAACTGGGACTAAACGAATACCTATCTATTACCCTAGGAGAAAACAAAATCAGAAAAAATACACGCAAATCATCGAGAAGTAATCATTTTTTTAATTCTTCTTCAGTAAGCTGTTTTTCCTGTTTTGAATTTTTCAGCAGTGCACTAGCATGCACACTATAAACAAACCGCAGTGGGAAATTGTTAATTCTACAAAGTTTCCAGCACTAACTACATTTTCAAAATTGAAGAAAATTATAAAATAGAAGAGAGAACAAAGTGTACTAACTTGAAGAAATTTGGAGTCTTGGTCGAGACGCTTCAATTCAGCAAGAATCCGGTGTCTGCCTCTCTTATCAGTTCCTCCTGCACCAGCAGCTGGAACAGCAACTGCTTCTTCATCTGCGGACGACTCCGTTTCAGACGCCATAAGAAAGCGTCAGCTACCACATTCAGCAAAACACCCCACCTTGCTTGCAACCTCGTCTGTGCTTAATATGACACAGATCTGAAACACTACACAATAATAACAATATTAACAGTAACAATTATTCACATTATTGTTATTACAGAGAAAAAGGAACTCTTAACTCTTAAGGGCTTATGCTACTTTTCTCTAATCCTATTCCTCACGAAAGCCCTTTCTCTTTCTACATGTGCACCGCGCTCTCTTCAAAATCCAAATTATATACCCATCAAAAAGCGAGCCTTTTTTTCTCTCTCTTGCTGTCATTTTCATGCCCTTAAACTCTGCTTAAGTGATAACCATTAGGAAGACACTGTTGCAATCAAAGATTTTTTTTTTTTTTTTTTCTTCACACTTGGATAACAATGATTAAGAACAAGTTCAATGCTTCTATTTATTCTTTATTCCCTTTATTTAATTATTATGCGAGTTTTTCGTTTCCTAATTCTATTTCTTAATTCTGTAACTGTTCAGATTTCAGACTCTGATGCTTTAATTTTATTTTGTTTTCTCTTTTCAATAAACTACCCTCTCTATCCCTGCATATTTTTTCATGCTTATCTATTAATGGGTGTAACACATAAAAGTACAATTTTTTTTTTGTCTTCTATAGTTATAGAGAGAAGTAGAAACAAAACTTTGGAGGCTTGGTGTGGGTTCTGATGGAGAATGGGTCAATGGTTTTACAACAAACGTGGTCCACTTCAAATTCCTTCAGCTTCTGTTGCTGAGAAACTGTGCCGTGCAATGGAAATAAAGTTTATAGCATCTTGGTTCATCTTTGGAGTTTCGTGAAGAAGAGTTACTTCTTGATCCAAGTATGTTGTTTAGAATGCCAGTGTGGAAAATTCAGGAAGTGGAGATTATGTATGCGAGTCTGGTAATGTGTGTTTGGTTGTACAGTGACAGCGAAAATAACATTCTTTATGGAAAATTTAGATGTTAGAGAGAGTTATGGTGTTTTTAAAATTAAAAAAAAGTAATTTACTCTTTTAATCATACTACATATAACTAATCACAACACAAAAACATATTTTAAAAAATAGAATAAAATACTTTGTTGATTCTCCTTTTTGTAACAAAATTTCAATTTAGTCCTCGTATTTTTATTAGTCTCAATTAAATCCACATTTTTGTAAACCAGTACCAATTAGGTCCTTTCCGTTAGTATAAAACTAACACCGTTAAATATGTGCCACGTGTCAAATCCTCATTTTTTTGAATTTTTTTATTTTATTTTTTTTGAATTTTTTTTTCAAAAATTTAATTTTTAAAAAAAAAATATTTATGCCACATGTCACGTCTGTAGTGTGTCACGTGTCAATCTAATATGGCGACACGTGTCAAATTAGTGTATAAATCTCAATTTGGTCCTCATATTTGTTAATTTGATTTGATTTCAGTCCCAAACTTTTTAAAAACTTTCAATTTCAGGCGGTCCAAATTTAGACCAAATTTTACTTTTATATAAATATTATGATTATTTTTATTAAAATTAATATTTTATTAAATATTTTAATAATATTAATATTATTTAATATTAAAATTTTAAATATATTTATTTTAATTTTTTATAAAATTGTCTTAAAAAATTTTACATTTGAATTTATAAAATTGTTATTTTTAAGCCAATTCTAAAAAATTGTTGATATATAATGTTATACAAATATTTCGAATATAAATTTATAAATCTATATATTTATAATTTTAAAATAAAATTTAAATAAATTTTAATGTAAAATATAAATTTAAATAAATTAAATATTGTTAAAAATATGTAATAGAAATATCATTTGTAATAAAAGTATCATCATGACATTTATATAAAAAATAATTTTGGTCTAAATTTGGAGTGCTTGAAATTGAAAATTTTTAAAAAAATTTGGACTCAAATCAAATCAAATTAACGAATATGAGAACCAAATTGATATTCATACACTAATTTGACATGTGTCACCATATTAGATTGACACGTGACACACTATAGACATGACACATGACATAAATATTTTTGTAAAAAAATTTAAAAAATTTTGAAATAAAATAAAAATTCAAAAAAAAAATTCAAAAAAGCGAGGAGCTGACATGTGGCACCTACTTAATAGTATTAGTTCAATACTAACGGAAAGGACTTAATTGGTACTGATTTACAAAGATGTGTACCTAACTGAAACTAATAAAAATACAAGGACCAAATTGAGATTTTGGTAGAGAAAGGAAGATAAACGAAATATTTTAACCTAAAAAATATTCACTAATCTCACACTTAATCTATTTCTTTTTCATCAAGTTTTCTCTTTCTTAAACTTCACCCTTTTCACCCTTTATTAACGATAAAAGTTATTAAGAATGTCAATTAAGCCTGAGTGCCTTGTAGAAGAGATTGTAAATGTATTTTCTGCTAATCTTGCTTCTTATTAAGTAAAGTAGGTGATCATTGAATACCCACTAAAATATTTCTAAACGTAGTTTTTTTTTTTAAAACAGAAACAAACATCTGCTTGCATAAATAATACTTCTTTCAAAATGTAAGAAAAATAAAAGTTTCAGTTCAAATATAATTAAATTTGATTTTTTTTTTCATTTTTTATTTTGTAATAAAAATATCTTTCATTTTTTAATATTTTATTTTCAACTATTCATTTAATTTTATCTTAAATTTTATGGAAAAACACCTGACAAAAAATTATTGTGTAAATATAATTATAGTACTAATCAATGGATATTAACTTTTTAGCATACAAATTAGTTAATTTTATAAAGTATTTGAGAAATACCTATAGAGAAGCTCCATCCTAAGACGGTACCCGATATACTTTATGGATTTCTTTGTGTTAACATTAAATTAAAAGAAGTTAGAAGGCAACCTACCCATACATTAAGCATGTGTTAGTTAGAAGTGATTTACTATTTAGAGAATTGAAAGCATCGATTTACACAATAATTTTTGTGTTTTTTTCTCTAAATTAAAGGACATAGGAAGCACGGAAATGCAAGATTTGTGCTTCAACCCATCTCACTTATTATGAAGATATTTGTAAATGAATTTTGTTATTTGTCAAAATTACCTTTCTTAGTCACATGCAGAACTTTTTTTTTATTCGGTGTTTTTGTTTTTGTTTCAACTATAATATTTGTTCTGAGATATTCCTAGACTACAATTTAGCTTTCTTTCTTACATAACTTTTACCATTAATCTATTCTTAGAGCTGTGGTGCTCATCTATTGGTGTTTATTTTGGTTTGTCAGTATTTGTTCAGGTAAGGGAAGCTAAGGTTTGCATGTTTTTACAATATGTTTCTTGTTTTAGTTTGGTTTTGTATTTGTGATGCTTAGATGTTACATGTGATGGTCTGAAAGTATACTGTTTGTGTTCTTGGCTGGGTTTCTGTTTGCATGCAGGAGGAGTAGGAGAGAACCTACTATTCTTGCCCAGGCGAGAGTCCTCTAGCCTAAGTGAGAATAGTAGAGAGATATCATTCGCCTCTGCACAAGACGTCGCCTAAGCGAGATTTCTCGCTCAAGCAAGAGCATCTCGTCCAAGCGAGAAGTTCTAGCTTAAGCGAGAACTCGAAATGCTGCATTACACCCTTTGTTCAAGTTTTCGCTCAGGCAAGGAGGGTCTAGCTTAAGCGAGGGAACCTTGTTGCTTGGAGACCTTTTAGCTTGAGCAAGAATGAGGCAGATTGGCTTCGTATGTGACTTTACTTATCGATAGATGTAATTACTCTTAAAAGCATGAATTTGTGTGATGTATGTTTCATGTGATGTTGACATGCTTGGTATGATTTGAAATAAGTGTAATGGGTTGGTTGGTTGGACATTGGCAATAGATTATAATGCTTGAGATGGCATGTGAAATGTTGTTGGTAAAAGAGTTTCATGGGAAACTCTTGGTGATGGTGTGGTTAGTGTATACCTTGATATAAGAGATGTCTAGATAAAAGAAGGTATCCTGAACTCTAATAGTCGTTCACACTCATATAGAGTAGAATGATTTATGGGGTGAGAGTGGTAGGAGGTCCCAATCTTTGGCAGGATAATGGCCTTAGATGATCATGAGATTAACCTTGGGGTGTGGTTGGGTGATAATCCCTTGTGTCTAGACTCTGCAGAGTTTAGAAACCAGCACATGTGCACACTTTCTTTAGAATTTTATATCAAGAGTATAATCCAAATATTTGAGTCAGAAGGTCTTGCATTTGTTTGCTATCACATGATTTGGGTGCTTACTGCTTTGTATGTTTATAACCTGATTTAACATTTACTTTCTCAATAACATCATTAAAAATCTTTTACTCTGGGTTACCCTTTCTTGTTGTGTTTGTTTCTTGCTTGGTTTTCCTTTTTGCGATGATCATCAAATCCTTGGTGTGAGCAGATGTGGAAATTTCTAGAGATCGTTCAAATGGTGGTGATGATGTTGTCCAATTTAGGGGCATTAGTTATGGCTCTCTTGAGCAACTTTTGAGGCGTTGATGCCTAGGTAGTTTCCTGCTTTGTGAGCAATTCTTTTGCCAAACAGTTTCTTTTAATCCCTGTTCGGGGCTTCTTATTGTGCTTTTGGGTATTGCTTTCAGTATACTATGAATAACTGTTATGGTTGATTCCATTATACTTTCTGTCGGTGCTCTATTTTATATTATAAACATATGACGTTTTATTTTATAGAATTATTCTTTTAAATTGGGACGTTTAATCAACAACAAAAAAATGTGACCAAATTCTTTTGTATAATAATCAATAATATATAAATATTTAATATCAATAAATAATAATAATAATAATAATAATAATAACAAATAATAATAATAAGGGTAAAAAAATTAATATTACATTTTAATCTATTAAAATATCTTTTTTATTCTATCACATCCATTAATTCTTTCACAAACTTCTATAAATTTTATCTCTAAATCCACTCACTTTACCCTCTAAATCTATTTAAAAAAATTTACACATATCCATCCACTCAAATCCACACAAATTCATTTTCATATTCTCTTCCAAATTCATGTTCTAAAGAAAACACAACCTAAATGAATAGCTTAGACTAGTCTGGGTGTGAAAAAGTGATGGAAAAAAATACCAATGGTGAGAAAGAGAAGCTTTTTTTAGGAAGATGATGAGAAGTTAGATGCAGTGGTATATATCAAAATCCCAAGCATGTGATGTTAAAGTTTTTTCTTTAATGTTAATTGAGATTGTTTGAAGTTGACGAGTACAATTATTTTAATACTCATCTTTAGTATTTTTTAACAAAAATGTTGTTTAAGATTCTTTTATCAATGGGTTGAAAATTTTTCCTAACTAACATTGGGACAAAAATCATAATTGATAATGATTAAAAGTGTTCTCAATCAACATAAGAAAACAAATTTTAACAAAGATAAAGAATATAATGTTTTGGCATAAAGCTTTAAATAGGAGAAGAAACAAAGACGGGATAGAATGATTCAAAATTAATGCTATTTAAACTAGAAAATTTCCTCTCTAAGAAGCTATCTTCTTATTTATGGTCTCTAAGATTTTACATAGTATATTTCTAAATTAAAAAGTATAATACTTATCCAAAAATATAATAATTATAAGATATCATATGTCTTATAAATTTTAATAACATGATAAAACAAAAACATTCTAGGAGCTTTGAATCCATTGGAACCAATAACTTTGTTGTATTTTCAAAACTCTCCAATAAACTTACATTGTGTTCACTTGTGAAGATTTACTATTCAAAGGAATTAGGGAGGCATGATTTGAGGATGGCAAGTGTGTTCACTTGTTAATATTTGAGAGTGAGAAAAATAAAGAAATATGAGGATTTCTATGTTCTCAACAATCCTTTAAATCATTCCCATTCTTGGCTCGATGATTCCTCATAATCCTATTAGAATGATAAAATTTCTTGCTTCCCTAGATTATCCTTTGACTAAGGAAAAAATTTGTGAAGAAACTTTTGAACAAGATCATCCCAAACAGTCAAGCTATTCTCAATGACAGAATGCAACCACACCTTCGCAATACTTGTTAAATAAAAAGGAAACAAACTTAGTCGAATAATTTCATCCGGTACCTGGTTAATTTTTACTGTGTTGCATATCTCCAAGAATATAGCCAAATTATTCTATGGATTTTCATGGGATAATCCATGAAACTGATTGTTTTGCACCAAATGCATAAGAGTAGACTTCATCTCCATATCTGTTGCAGTTACTATCGGCCTAACAATGCTATTGAAAGTTAGCAGCCCTATGTACGATGAATAATCCCATAAAGTGTGTTGCTTTTGACCTATTCTAGCCATTTCTACCTATTATTCTTGTTCTTATAGTTCAATGTGAGAGTATTATGAGAAACATGATATGCTTTCTGCTTCTTGTAATAAAACTTCACGTGCTTCTTTGAAAAGTGTTCTCCTTATACCATTGTTCCTCCGGATTGTTTGTTCAATCTAAAGATCTTATCGTAATTGATAAGTCAAAATCCTACCTCTCATGCACAATAAAAAAAACACTATGAAGTACAAGTTAAATAGTTAAAAAGAATACAAAGATTTTTTTATAATATAACCAAAAACAAATTAAACGGAACATAATTAACTAAACCAAACTTTAGTCTCCGCCAACAACACAAAAAGCTTGTTACGAGATTGGTAAATGTACTAAATCACACAATTAATAAAGTGGAAAGTGCGAGTACTGTTTTTCAAGAGACTAATGTGGTTTAAGAAAACTTATGTTTATTTACTAATGAAGCTTAAGAATTTTCAAAAGAGGAAACATATTAATGAATGTGAAATAATTCTAAAACTAGAAAGCATTACAATTCACATAATAAAAACAATTAATTTGATTTAAGAAAATATATGATAAAAGCTTCATTGGGATTGAGTTTCATGATTTAATTTAGAGCAAAAACACCAAACAATATACTTCAAATTCCTTCACTAGCATTCATACCTTTTGTAACAAGCCCTAATTTATTACCGACGAGTCTAAACTTGAATAATTAAAACTATGTCTAGCAATTTTTATTATAAGTTCACAATAATGATCAAGTTTATGATGTTATGAATGACTAAATGTTTCACATCTATGCCTAGCATGTGAAATCGATTAGCAGTCCTATCCAATCAAATTTTCCAAACTCTCTTTCAATCAGTAAGTACTCCCACATATGCAACCTTATGAATGAAGGAGTTAGTTACTCCTAATGCATGAAGAGTTTGGCTCGGTGAAGGTGATTCTATGGTGAGGGATGAATGATTTCTAGAAAGGTTGGGCAAATTTTGGAGGAAGGGGACTAGAGGAGATCCTGAGAGGAGCTATAACAAAGTGACTCTCAAGAAGAAGTTTTTTGGAGTGATCTCGACATAATTTCCTTATACATTTAAGAGTGATTTTACAAAGGGTGGAGACCTCATTATATAGGAGGGAGGTCTCCTTTTGGACGAGTAAAAAGGGAGGGAGAATTCAAATTGAATTCTCCCATGTGCTCTTTAATCTGTAGCCGCATTAGGTGGATCAAGTGCCATACGAGACTCATATTTTACATGTTTTGCAACATGTGCAAATTACTTTAAATGTGAGAGCTCTTTTAAGACAAGGTGGACGACCTAGGGTTGAATTTGGCTTTAGAAAGCACAATTAAAGCCTTAGGTGTTTTCACGTAATCCAAGCCCAAGACAAGTCCAATTATTCAAATCAAAACTCAAATACATGGCCCAAAATAAAGTTTATACTACTGGACCTAAATACAAGCCCATTAAAAAAATTAAATCTTGACATGTTCCTTGACCCATGTCATTAATAATTTGAGTCCATTGGGCCCACTAGCCTCAAAGTCTTTCCAACTTTATTTTATCTTCCTTGTCATGTTTCTAGTGATAGGACCTCTGACTAGACCTAAGTCATCAAATAATGATCAATTTTTTTACACTACTTACTCAAGTTGCAATCCACTTTTAGGAATATTTTGATCATTAAAATAGTTAAATTTTGTATTTGTTAAGAAAGAGCTAAATTCAAGAATAAAATAGTAGATGTAGAGTGTGTTTAAAAATTCATTGGGTATCAAAATACACTACAAGAATGTGATCGATTAGAGTCGAAAATGTGGCGTGAGTTTGGCATCAGACATTATTTGAGTCGGCTAACGTCGGTCTAGCCGACATAAAGGTAAAGTTTTTTATATAAAAAATTAATAAAAGTGTTAAAATCTATCTGGGAGAAGAAACAATGGCTATATTAAATTTTATAGTAAAAATGAAATACACAACTTAAATAGAAAAATAAAAAAACATTAAAATATTATGAAATCTAAATCAAAACTAAAAATAAAATCAATATTTTATCCTACCTTAGAGAAAAATGAATAAGACAATTTTTTTAAAATAGATTACTTTCCCTTTCCTCTTCTTTCAAAGACGCTTTTCACTTTACCCTTTTTCCAAACCCTCCCATTTTCTGAACCCCCTTCTTCTTCAATCGACCTTAGATCCAGTCCTTATTCTATTTTTTTTTCTTCAATTTGTCAAGCTAGAAACAAGTTCCAAGCAGGGCCCTACTGATCAATCCCTAAATGGCGACTTCTTCTCCTCGATTAGCTTTGTGTGCTGCTACTTCGGATTGGAGGAGTCACTGATGACAATGGTGGTGGTAGTGGGCGTCAATATGAGTAGCTCAGCTGTTTGAGATGGTAATATTAACGACGAGAGCGAAAGAATGAGAGGGCTCGTTTTCTTCATCATCGGTAGCCAAAACATCATCTTCTTCGATGTCTTAAATCAACGCTTTGTGTGGTGGAGTTACTGCAACACTAGGCCAGCGTTAACGCTTTGTATACCTCCTGCCATATATATGCAACAATGGGGATGATTCTCAAGCACTAATTTGGGATTTTCATATTCTTAGGATTTGATTATTCATCTTCTCTTGTTTTATGTTCTCTTGTGATTTGGAATTTTTAAATTTGGGGTTTGATTCTATCTCTATTTTGTTTTTGTTGAAATTGATTTTATCCTTGATGATTCTTGGCTTTTGAACTGGAGTAGTTTTATTTTAGCTTTAGTGTTATAATACTTGATGTATTTCTACTTAGTATATGAAACATCAATTTTTGCTTATGACATCAAGTGTGTTATGTGTTTGTTCTCCTATTTGTGGCTTGGATCTTGCTATTATTCTTTTAATTAAGTTGTATAGTTTAGAATGTAATGCAACTCTATGGAGACGATATATTAGTTCTTTCGTTATATATACTGAATAATTCTTCTTGGTTTGCGTACAAAATTTTAAATTTTATTGTGCATAGGCTAAGCCAACGCAATTTAAATTCATCATTATATTTCCTTTTTTCTTTGCGTCGGTCAAGCCGAAGATAATTAAGCAGCTACACTTCGTCCTCATTTAGTCGACGCAAGAAGGCTTTGCATCTAATTTTTTGGCATGATTCACGTTTCGTCTCTAGACCGACGTAATTTATTTATTTGCGTGGACTTCCGCTTTAGAGTGTCCCATTTTACCCAACACAATTTGCCAACATTCTTGTAGTGATAGAAGTACCACAAAATTAAAAAAAAAAAAAAGAGGTGCAACTTTAATAAAAAAATTAATAAAAACTAAAAACAAAACAAAAAAAATATATATTTGAGTATATCATTCATTAAAAGAATAAAAAATAAACAAAAAATTATAAAAAAGCATGTTTGAGAACACTACTTGAGTATGGATAGTTTGATTGACACAAAAAAGAATCGTGTTTGAAAATTCTCTTACTTTATTTTAAAATCGTTTTTCGAGACACATTTTCAATTTTCCGATAAGTTTTAAAATTAATCCCTTTTAGTAAATTTGAAAACCATTGCACAAATTAATCCTATATTTTGAGCTTAGTTATATTTGATATGATTATCATTGAAAGTCTAAATCAAGTTGCTAAAGAAAAATACCTCACCTTTTCAAAATTGATAGAGTTGGTTAAAGATAACATGAATTGAATTGAATTTATCTAAAGAAAAATTACTTATACACCTTATACACCTAAAGTAATGATCAGCACTTGATACACATTTAAAAAAAGAAAAGATAAGAAGTCATGAGTTTATGGAATAAGATATATAATATAATAAATAGATATATATATCATATATCAAGGGAAATGTACAACGGAAGTCTTGCAACAACAACCATCAGAGGAATGAAATTCTCTTCCTAACACCCTTCACCTTATTTAAACATTTCCCTCTCAAACAATCACAAAATCACTCCATTTCTGCATCAGTGGAAGTTTTTACATCAACAGTAGGCCATTCATGATTCATCTCAAAACTCACAGCCTCAGTGGCAGTCTCAAGCCTCTCTCCATCACCCCACAATGCATACGCAACCTCACCATGCACCGCATCATCTCCAACTTCCAACTCATCTTCCTGCAACCTAAGTGGAACAATGGTCTTAACAACCAAACACACAATGCTGGTTGTGGTGACATTCAGAAGTGTTACAAACACAATGCCAAGAAGCTGAACCCCCATTTGCCTCAACCCTGCCTTAGGCCTCCCTCTGAATATGCCATAAACAAGGCCCGTGTAGTGCACCGAATCCTCTACCCCATAGAAGAGACGGCAAAGGTCAGGGTCAGCAAAGAAACCAGCCAGAATACCACCTAAGCAACCGGCCACTGCATGAGTGTGGAAAACCGCCATGGTATCATCCACCTGTTTCAGGAGCCTAATCTCTTTGTGAAGAACCATCATTGTGTACCACGGGATGCTTCCCGACATAATTCCCATTATCATTGCTGCCCAACCTTGCACCACACCTGAACTCAAACATATAAATCATGTTATGACAGTGTACTACGTAAAGGTTCACACTTTCATAAAATATGTGGTTTGGTTTGGTACCTGCCGCAGGGGTTATGCAGACCAAACCAGTGATCATTCCTTGAGTGGCACCAATCACTGAAGGTTTTCCAAAGAAGAGGATATCAAGGAAAAGCCATGTCAACAAACTCATGGCCGTGCAGACATGGGTGTTGAGAACGGCCAGAGATGCATCTATGCTGGCTGCGTATGGATCTCCACCGTTGAATCCGGTCCACCCCATCCATAGTAGACCAGCCCCAGCCAGCATCAGAAGTATGTTGTTTGGAGGAAACCTCTCTCTATCCTTCACTGTCCTTGGCCCTACCTGCATACAGAATCACGTTCTCCACTTCATTCACCATGTCTTATCATAAACTCTTGCTACATGGTTACGAGATAATGTATGAAAGATGAATTTTTTATACATACCCAAGATGCTGCGATGAAACCAGCAATCCCAGAAGAAAGGTGAATAACAAAGCCACCGGAGTAATCAATGAGGCCCATTTTGAACAACCATCCAGCGGGGCTCCATATACTGAAGGCGCAGACGGTGTAAGAGAAGGTGACCCAAAGGGGAACGAATAACATCCAAGCGTAGAAGTTCATTCTCCCGAGCAACGCCCCGGCGATGAGAATCAACGTGATGGCTGCAAAGACGACCTGAAAGTACACCATAGTGGCGTTGGGAAAATCGCCGGAAAAGGCTTTGTCCCGAAGGAATTGTTGGTCTAAAGCCACGTTTGGACGTCCCAGAAATGGAAGAATCCTTTCACCAAAGGACATTTGATAGCACCACCCAACCCAGCAAACAAGAACCACCGCGAAAGCGTAGAGGGCCATGAACGCAGAGTTCAAAGCCCATTTCTTCTTGACTATGCTGCCGTAGAGGATGACCAGGCCCGGAACACTTTGCAGGCCCACCAGAGTGCCCGCCGTTAACTGCCACATGTTGTCTCCCTTGTTCATCCATTCCGGGCTTCCTTCATCCGGCAACAGGTTCGACGGTAGGTGATTCATCGTTTCTAAACACGCACTCTTCTCACTCTTCTATCTGTATATTCTGATGACAGTGTTAACTTTGTACCTATTTTGCTGCGTTCATTGTTGCAACGGAGAATCCAATGCCTAATTTGTCATACCACTGGAAAGCCCGTGGATTCTTGTAACTGAAATCTTTGTAATGTTCGATGATGAGTTTTAACGATCTATATACCTCAAATGAGAAGGCTTAAGCATTTCTTAAACCATTACACATAATACACCATTAATATATTTTATTTCATTAGATGCAACTTATTAAAATTGGTATCTTTTATCTGTTTTGGGTTCATACGGAGAAAAATAATTAAGTTATTTTAAGAAGAATGTACAAGTTATATTATTTATTTGTATTTTGTACTATAGTTATTCTAATATATTGTAACTCACATTAAAATAATATAAGAATCAAAATTTTAGTTTTCAAATATAAGATGACAATTAAGATTAGAGCATCTTTATTTCAAAATATATTATATGAGATTTTAATTTATTTATTTTATTTGTTATATATAAAACTTCTCGTAAATTTTAATTAATATTAACGGCAGATATTTTTAAGATAAAAGTATATTTGTTTATTTTTATAACCTAAATTCTTAAATTTTATATTAACCCTACATAATTTTAGTAAAGAAAAATTTTAGATCTGAGCTTCTTTCTGTTATCCTTATAATTAATTGGTGTTTTATCGTAGTTTACCCAGGTTTTATATTTATATATAATATTAAAATTAGATTAATTAATTGTAAAAGTACATACCCTAATAATCACGATATATTTGGAAAATAACTTTTATATTTTTGTTTTTTTATCAAGAATATAGCGCGTCTTGCGCGGGCCGACGCACATAATGATCAATCATAATATACCGTTCGAATTAATATATATATATATATATATATATATATATATATATATATATATATATATATAT
>Ga0214544_1001991_pt1 | contig 43063 bp, 21 predicted proteins | sample CNSS3metaG_FD_160074 | JGI IMG/M metagenome (GOLD analysis project Ga0214544, IMG submission 160074) | Root nodule microbial communities from cowpea collected in UCLA plant growth center, Los Angeles, California, USA - CNSS3 | ecosystem: Host-associated > Plants > Roots > Nodule | place: USA...
TATATATATATATATATAACCATGACACCGGTGTCGTAACCAGTGTTGCTATTTCAAAACATGGCACCGGTTACGTAACTGGTGCCATCCCTCTCTCAGAAATCCACAGCACTGGTGCCATCCATGTACACCGGTGCCATCCCATTCCCTATCACAGGCTGCAACACCTCCCACCACCATCCCAGTCCTGCAACACCTCCTACACGGCACCACTGCAACACCTCACGACCACCACCACACCCCAAAGAACCTCATCTTCTCCCCAAACACACCGTAACTCACGTAACTCACCTCTCAATGACCTTCTGCTTCACAAAATCAAACAACCAAACACCAGTGTTGAACCATTTTAGAATGAGCGAGAGCTGTGGTGGAGAAGATTCTGGTCAGAGGAATCTTTCAGGAATCTTTGTAGACGCGTATGGCAGAGGATGAATATTGCCAGTCCAAGTACCGCGTGGGAAAGTAAAAACGAGGATAATATAGTAAAATGTGCGGTGATACTCGCTAATCTTCTGCTTCTACCGTGGATGAAAATATTTGTGTATCCCTCAAATCAGTCGTCCCATATCGGCCCTAATCACTACAATGGAACACAAATTTAAATTGAATCTGTGCTCCCTTATTCTATTTAACAGTAAATTTCACCCAAGAGAACAGACCCTTAAAGATGGTCACAAATATTGAGTCAAAAGAGGTTTTTATCATTTTTTTTCCTCAGTTTAGCACTGTCAACTGAACCTTGATAGACACAGAATTCCAACATGAACCCTTAGAAAGAACGTAGAAGGAAATTTTAATAATTTTTTTTATCGAAAGGTTATGTCAAATAAAAATAACGAGTATACCGAAGGCAAGAGATATTTTAAACAAAATGGACCAATACCAAATATTTTAACAAAAGTTGAAATAGACTACATAAAAATATTTCAATTTAATTAAGGGAAAAAAAATAACTATGAGCATCCATAACTAAAGCTACCCATTTTTTTACTGTTTTCACACTACCCCTCTTCTTGGTTGACATTTTACGTCGGTTGAATTTTCAATTGGAGGAATGGGGTTAAAGGGAAAGTTTTGAGGATTTTGTAGTGGTTGTTTCTGTGTTGTTTTACACTTGAAAAAAATAAGATAAAGTAAAAATAAGAAAAAAAAAGGAGGCTTCTATTGGCTCAACAAAAAGACTGTCATTCATCATTATCTTATCCATTTTTGTTTCTTAACTTTTAGTTCCTTTAATTATGTCTTGTTTTCATCACTGCTGTTTTTGTTTTTGTTTTTATGATGTATCTATTTTTTCTTCTTAATCCTATGATATGCAGATAATTTATTTTTGGTGTATGACATTTTAAATTCACTTTATAAGAATTGAATCCTTCTAAATTTTTCATTCAACATGATTGTTCAAAGGAAGAAAATGAAGTTAATCATATTTTAATAAGTTTGAAATCTATATTAATTAAAAAAAAATTACAATATTCATGTGGGATCTCTGTTAAGATATGGATCACCCACACCCTTCATTTACTAGTAAACTTTCTTATCTTTTATTTTTTTTTATAATCCAATAACTAATACAAAACAATAACATAATAATGACAGAAATAATAAATATTATTACTACAAATAGTAAGTGTTTCCAATAAATATATAATAATAATGAAAATAATAAATAAATAAATAAATAAATAAAAATCAACAATAAATACTGAAATATACTCTATTTTATTTTTCTCACATGTTTCTCTTGTTTTCTTTTCTTTTATTTTCTCTTTTATTTTTCTTTTTCTCTATTTTGTAATTTGAACTTTAAAATTATATATATCTTTTCACTTTAATTCGCCATCAAATTAGTAATACACGATGAATGTGAAGTCATTTAGGGTAGGAAATTTTGAAAAACATTCTCCATGTTTACATGCAAATCAAGAAACTTCCAAGAACACTATCTTATTATCTTATTACAATATTCATGAATTGAAAAAAATTCGTGAGATGGAAATGATAGTGTGTATCTACTCACGGGAATTGATTCCAGGAAATAGCAGTTTTGTTCAGTGCTTTTACTGATATCATGTTGTTGTCATGATAATGTGGTTCTGCCATTGTTCATGGTGTTTCAACTTTATGATGACATAAAACCAGACAAGGTAGAGTACTTTCGGTAATTAGGTAAATCATGTCTCAAGAAAAACACCTGAACTGTGACATGTGTCAATGATTAAGGCTCTCTCTGTATCCATAGTTCCCAACACCTTTTTCTTCTTTTACAGCACTTTTTCTTTTAAAAGAAGATAAAAAAGTATTTGCCATACACGTAACCCTATCCAACATCAAAGCTTGACTTCTCTTACTCTTTCCAACATTTCCTTCCATGTTATGTTAATTAGCATAAGTCAGCCATATTAATATTACTATCATTTCAAATACTAGTAAAATACTCTTCTTCTACTGGTTAACATTGTAAAATTTTGTGATTTTCTATCTTATTCAACAAATATTTCTCACTATTTTGTTTAAGAAATATATTGAAAATAATGTACGATTACATTACCTATAAAAGATGTGTTGATACGATTGGTTGAATGAGTTTTTTTATTGAACTATAAATCGTTGGAGATTTAGATTAATTAAAGATAAAATTTGTAGTATATAATTGAGTGTAAATTTTACCTTATAGATCAATTTTGGAGAGTATAGTTAAGTTTGAAGTATAATGGTATCATATACATTCTAGGTCCATCATAGCAATATTTGTTATTTATTAAGTCTATTGTGTATTTCCTTATCGAATTTTATCAAATCATTTTTAATGTTTAGTTTCACACTCGGAATGTATATATCTATATGTGAAGGGTTGTATGGTTGAGTTAAACTTAATATTCATTTTTCAAGAAAAATAAAATATTTTATAATTTTATTTGATTAATTTCTAGTAAATGTTGAAAAAGTAAATTACATATTGTAATTTTTTAAATCATGATTGAATGTCAGCACCTATTTACAATGGCATGTTAGGTATAACAAAAGTATCCGTGTATCTTATATTAACAAATATTATGGACGGAAATTTTCCATACAAGCTATATAGAAGTGAGTTTTATTTTCTATATTTATTTATAAATGTATAAATCATATTATCATAATATATATAGAATATTAATTCAATAACTGAGACCGAGCATATTGCACTCAAAACAATTCCAAATTCATACAAATGTTTCCTCCATAATTACTACAACAAAAACATAAAACATGTCCTTGTAATGGAATCATATAAAGTCACCTATATATAACTCTCATATAGGTCAAGGCACTAGCACCATTGAATAAATGGTTGGCAAATATGATTTGTTTGTGTTGTGCCAATCCAACAACAAACTTTAGCCTTTAGTAAAACATTGTCTAGTTTAACTTTAATGTGAAGTTAAATTTATTGTCATGAAATATCATAAGATTTTTTTTTTTTTTGAAATAATTTTATAAATATCATAAGTGGTCTTTAACATTACATCCATGAAATTTATGAATGGAAAAAAGATAAAGAAGTGATTGGTTGTATTGGCCCACGAGGAGTGAAAGTTCTAACCACCCCACCATAAACCCAAAAGGCAGTTTCACACGGGGCCACGCCCACGATTATAATCATGGCTACTTATTTTTTTATTTGGTAAAGTGATTTCAATCTATTTCTGGAATGATGATCACATAATTAACGAAATAAATATATGACAATTATCTCTAATTCAATATTTATTTGTTATAAAAGCCTTCACGTGATTCTGAATCCTACTGACTTAAGAAAGTTCAGGGTGGTTATTAACTTATTAGTCAAAATTATGCCTTCTTATTCATATTTGGTGTGGATGGAAATGGAAAAAGAGAGAAACTGAGTATAAAAACATCATTTTATTTTTATTTAGGCAAAAAATAAGTTTGATTAAAAGAAAGAGACAAATATGTATTATAACAAATAGTTTTGATATCAAAAACTATAATTTTATTTATGATTATATATATAAATCATGTGTATGGATCACTTGAAACATTTTTTTAATTATATATCCACGTGAATAAAAATACTAAACATATACCTTTATTTATTTCGAAATAAGTCTAGGTATTATAAATCTGAATTTATCCCATACACCTCGTTATCTTTTTCTTTCGGACATAAAATACCTATCTTTATGTAATTATATACTATTTATATAAAATAAAGCAGCTATATAATTATATAAATTACTATATATTAACATATTGATTAAAATATTATTGGATCTTAATTATATTATATTATATACATATATAATTATTTAATTAGAATATTTAATATACGTTATACCATAAAGTAAGCTAGGTGTGTAACTTTGATGTGATTGTTTGACTTTGCAAAACTGACATTTCACCTTTTTAGTAAAATTATTTACCTGATTAACTTTAGATGCACTATTCATGAGATTTTTATATAGATTTTTCAACGTGAGATTATCCGGTAAAAAATGAAGAGATGAACATTTTTTTCAATCCTAAAATAAATACTTATAAGTATTCAACATGTATCGTAAAATGTTTCACAACATTATGTATACTTATCATCTCTTCAAGTACTTGTAAGTTGTAAGTATTCAATATATATTGTAAAATGTTTCACATTATGTATACTTATCATTGAAGTAAAAGTTCCTCTGCTGAGGTATATAAGCAAAGTGCAAGCATCTTTATAAGTAAAATGTTTGTCTCTTCAAGAAAAAAAAAAAAAACACTTATGTTAGGTCTACAGAAAGAAAAAAAAAAACTTATATCAACAAAATACTTGTATTTGTTTGTGTTTTATGTTAGGTCTACAGAGAGATAAGTTCATTAAAGAGATACAACATTAATGAAACCTGAATCCAACCACATAAAGGATTGTTACCATTTTTAATCCAAGACCTTAATGGTGTTTTTGGATGAAACAATTTAAGAGAGTAATTTATTTATTTAGAAAATTTGAAATTTTTTTCAAGGAAAATGATATGTTTGGATAAGGAAATTAAAATTGAAAATCTTTAAGAAAATATTTCAAATAACTAAAATAGTAGAATTAGAAATTCACTAAAAAAAATAAAGGAATTGGAATTTTCTAAGTTGTGAAATTAAACATTGGTTAGGACAAAAAAAAAGTCTATAGGTCCACAAAGTTTAGTTGAGTCGAACGAAAGATTGAGTTAGTTCTAGTTAAAGGTCGATTTGAGTCAACCCAAATTAAAAGTCGAGTCACATCAATCCGAGTCAAAGGTCAAGTTAGGTTGAACTAAATGTCGAATACGATCGGACCGATGATCAACTTAAATCGAAAGTCCAAACCAAACTATAAAATAAATTTATAACAACAAAATGATGTGCACCCAAAGTATTGTTTCCTTAAAAAATTAACTTGTATTCTTCACTTATATAAAAAATAAAAAAATCTTATATATTATATATATATATATATATATATATATATAGTTTATTTATCCATCAAAACTATAACTTAAAACTATAACTTTAGTATAAATTTTTAAATGTGTGTAATTTTTTATTATATCAATCAAATTAAGTACAAAGTTCTCAATTATTTTCTTTTATTTTTCCCAAATTTCACTTTTAAATTTTTTTTATAGTATAAGCGTATTTCAAATATTTCTGAAATTACAACTAATAAAAATATTTCTATTAATAGGTGAATATATTTTAAAAAATCACTCGAACTGGTTATAGCATTCAGTAACTTATGATTGTTATTTGTATATTTCTTTTCTCAATTCCTTGATATATTTATTTTTCAAAAAATAAATAAATAAAATAGTTTAAGAAATGTTTTTTTAACTTTTTTTATCCTGACAAGTAACTGTCAACAAAAGAACAAGAGACAACCTGCCGGCTGCCCTCACCTAACTTAGATCGTCCACACTTCGTACTACAAATCTCTTTTATTTTTTCAAAAACTATAAATCATAGTTCAAGAGACGAATCATTCTAATTATAACTATATATATAATCATTTATTAACTTTTATAATTACTGTACTACAAATCACACTAACAATCTTTACTATTAATTGATATTAATTATATAATATTTTTTATAAAGACACCACATAATTACGTAGATTCTCTAAACATACCCTTAAGATTTGAGGTACACTTCATCCCCTGTATCATGTATGCTCACTTATTTGAGAGTTGAAATTTTGCAGGTACACTATTAAAGCTTCACCTAGAAAGTATTGGGAAAAATGTTCAGTTTGAATATTACACCTGTAACACTAAATAATTGAATATTAACATTTTTATTTTAAATAATTAAATATGTGACTTTAAGAAAAAGGTGTTAAGAAGACAGATACTAACAAAAATGCTTTAATTTTGATGACTACGTGTGGGATTGTAACATTTAAATATATTATCAATTATGATGAAATATCCCAATTAATTAACTATATAGACTCACCAATATTTCCATTCAATTCCATTCCATTTTCCTCTCTGAATCACATTTTGGATTTTCAAACCCCACGCCACTTTCTCTTCACTTTGCCCAATCCCTTAAACCTAGCTTCATCTCCAACTTCTCTCTCTCTCTCTCTCTCTCTCTCTCTCTCTCTTTCATTCTCTCAGTGTGTGTATATATATTACAACAACCTCTCTTTCTCTCTCTCTCTCTCTCTCTCTCTCGTTCCTTCTCAATCGTTTGGTCCAATTAATTAACATGGCACGACCCAGCACTGTGCTACTCCTCTCGATGATTCTCTTGGCTTCACTATGCTCTTGTTTAGAGGCAAGAAAACTTGCTCTGCAAAACAACCACAACAAAGTGAGTCCATCTTCAAGAAGGGACAATTTGTTTCTGAATGCCCTTCCTAAGGGTACTGTGCAACCGTCTTCTCCAAGCAAGAAAGGTCACGACACGGAGGTTGAAGAGAAGCTCATATCCCGACACCTTATAACTATCGATCGTGTTCTTCTCAAATCTGTCCCTAGTCCTGGTGCTGGCCATTAATCATTTTTCTTTCTTCTTTAATTCCTATGTTGAGAGGACACGACATTTTTTTTTTGTTATTGGTTCAGTTTTGTTATAAGTCGGATTCTTTGCATGGTGGAGTGTGATTTTGTGATATAAATAAATAAATAAAGATAGTGGAATGAATATATATGTGTATGTGATTTCCTCTGTTTTGGGACTATTTGCTTTCCCTTTACGATTACATCAATGAGAAACATAAATGAATTATAAATGTTGAAACTTTACGTCAATGAGTAACCTTTGCATCAACGTTTTCTGGAATCCAGAGATAACATAACTCCATTTGTTGTCATACTAAGAAATTCTAAAAAATGAAAAAAAAAAAAAAAAACTCCATTTCAGACAATTGTTAGTAAGCTTCCACTTACTTTTTTTTTTTTTCACAAAGAGTTGGTGTGCAAAGATTCGATGGTATCTCTGTTTGAAAACCGATGCTTAATTATTATTATTAAGGGCATAGCTTTTCTTAAAGTGTGATTTGTCTTTTGTAATAAAGTTTTTTTTCATGCACACAAGTAAAAGTTAAATCTTAGTCAATGTGTTTTAAGGAATCTAATTGTGTGTGTTTTAGTACGTACTTGTGACTCGGTGATGATATGGTTCGATGGTTAGAGATCCAAATTACTTTTATATACTTTTCACCTTCCTTTTCAGTCTCTTTAATTAAGACGTGACACATGATTAAAAAGAAAATTTTCTCCCGATTTGTATGTGTTATTTTTGTTGACATGTCACTTTCCACAAACAATTTTTTTTTTTCAAAACAAATGTATTTAGTATGAAGCATTTTTACGAAATTTTTTAAAATAAATTTGAATTACCAACAAAAAAAAAGTTAAATTATATAAATAAACATAGATAGAGAAAAATTGTACGTTATATGTAATCACCTAAAAAAGCTTCACAATATTTTTTAAATGACTAATATAATTTTTATATTATTTTTAATTACTTATTATAAGAACTAATAATTAATCTCAATTCTCTCCCACATCTACAGAAAAGTCTTTCTCACTGCCTTCTTAATTCAAATGTCTAGAAATACCAATTAATTATACCAAACATTATTATTAACTTCATTTTTCGTTCGTAAAGGTATAGGATAGTACTCATAATGCAATGTTAAACTTTTTGCAATAAAATCTTGACAATATAGAATTGTACCTTCCCTATAACCCAAATTAAGCAAATTAATTAGATCGTAATAATATTTCTTCAAATAATCATTTTTTAGTATTTGCAATATCATGTTATATTAAATAATCTAATACAAAGGCATAATATGTCAATCAATCAATGATATTATAAAAATACAATCCGTCAATCAATGATATTATAAAATCATAATATATTAATCAATAATATTATAAAAGCGTAATATGTTAATTAATGTTATTATCATATATATAATGTGTCATATAACAATAAAAACATTATCTATTAAATACAGCAACAGTCTATACTTATTTATAAATGCGATCCATTCTCATAAGGGAGTGCTCACTCAATCTGATACATTTTCTTAGAACTATTTGTATTTTTATGTTTTTATTAACTTGAATATTAGAGAATCTATTACAGATGGACCTTCTTTTTTTATAAGTTAGTGATCAAAAATTTGAGGTCATCTCGAAAAGTTCTCACTCAATTCTAATGAAAAAAAAAAAAGTTTCTATAAAAGTAGTGAAATAAGCACTCCAATAATCAATCCCGAAAGATTTTATAATTTTATTAATCTTACTATGCGCAAGATCCGTTTTAATAATTTCAATACTTTTTTTTTTTTCAGTTATAACACTTTTTAAGAATTTAAAATGGATTGCTGTATATCTCACATGTTATATATAATTTCTTTAAAATGGGTATTACAAATTATTTTTTAATGATTAGAAAATAATTCTTATATAAAAATGGTGCTTGTATGTAACATCCACATAATCCAAATCCAATGATACTCATTGGGGAGAAGTTACGTAAATTCCTAATTATTATTTGATAATTAATAGTAATCATTATTTATTCACTAGTACGTGTGCTATTAACGATTTTTAACCTCAATTCCACGTAACCCAAAGTTTAGATACATTTTATTAAGTTGCTGTAATTTAATTATTCAATGAAATGTACTATCAATGAAAGTGTATTTAAAGAAATATTACAAGAGTTCAAAATGCAAAACTAATTTAAAAACTTAAAGCATGCATTAAAAATATTTTTTTTAAGATTTTAATATAAATATTTGTTAATGTCATTTTATATTTATCAATCATTTAAAAAGCTAATTTATTAAAGACCTCTAACTGGTCGTTATAGCTTTGAATTAAGTTGTTGATTTTCTTGGCCATGTGATGAAGACACAATAGACATATTATGTTGATTGGTGATTTTGTAAGAAGAGTAGAAGAGAAGGAAGTTTAATGAGGATTGTAAGGTATAATAATTTTGTGGGAGAAAAACTGCAATGATCCCAGATATGTTAATAAATTGAATCTGAAAAAATTGTTATAGCAGGTGTAAGAGTTTGAAATATTATTTCCATGAAAGAAGTGTTTGTAAGAAAAGGTGTTTTGGATATACTGAAATTGAGAAAGCATGGTAGGTGAGATCTTGAAGTTGAAAGTACAAAGTAGGAAGAGAAAAATGGTGTTGGAGATGGTCCATGTCTGCAACTACTGGTCTGCCATTAAGGTTGCATATATTTTGGGGAAAAAAATAGCATCACAGAACACTGAAAACGCGTCCAACGAACAAAGATTCACCCACCTGTTTTTCTCATAAGGGGATCACCGTCACTGGCCTGTGTTTTGCCATCTCCACACCTTCACACACATTAATCATGATGAGTTCAAAGTCTTATGGGTTCAAAGTCTCCACACCTGTGTTTTTTGAGTTTGTTCTTGAGTTATTAGCACATTCAATTCCTATTTTATATTTTCTGAAAACTCTAAAGTCATTAAATCAGGATTCGTATTTTAAAAGTTATAACGAAATTACTTTTAACTTACGTTACTTAGACTTGTTTAATTAGGAATTTCATTTCCATTATCCACCATAAGCTAAGCTCTAGGTACTAGTTTTTTTCAATCCTAGCATATATTTTAATTTCTTATTAAAATATATGCAGAAAAACTTTCAAAATTCATAATTTAAAAAATACTGAAAAACAAAAATCAAGCAAAACATACACATTTATAATCTTAATACAAATTTAACAAATAGAATAAAAACAACATCAACATAAATAAAAAGAAAAACATACTAACCAGAAATGAGGATTAAAATATTGGTAGAAACATATAACATGAGATACAAAAAATTGAATAAGTCTAAACATTCAAAAGAAGAACTTTATAATAGAAAAAAGCAAGAAAGAACAGAATAGTGAAATCAATTGATAAGAAATCAAAGAGATGGGGTAAAAGAAGAAAATAGAAATAAAAATTAATTATAAAATAATGAAGATAACTCTAATCATTCTCTTCTTCCTAAACAAAATTATAATTTATTGATTTTTTTTAACTTATTACATATTATTTTTAATATCAATAAAAATTAACAGATATCAATAATAATTTAATTAAATTTTATTCTCACATATAAAGTTATAATTAATTTAATAGAGTTATATTAGTACTAAAAAAATTTTAAGACTTTTTTTTTCTTAAACATGATTTTATAATTTATTTTATAGAGATATATAAATACTAACAAGAGTTGTGAGGTCTTTTTCCTTAAACATAATTTTACAATTAATTTAATAATTAAATATTAGTACTAAAATTTTTATTTTAGGTCTAATGATGTTTCATCTTTGAACTACTTTTTACTAGTATTTGGTTTTAAGAAAATTTTAAATTTAACTTAATCTTTCATGATTAATTTATATGCATTATTTAACTCATTTTTCTACGTTGAGACATATTCATCTTTAACAAAAGATTAAACATTAACTAATGCAATAATATTCCAATAACAAATAATACAATAGGTCCAAAATAAATAAAATTTTTTATTAGGATGAATTTTAATATAATATTAGAATATATATATATATATATATATATATATATATATATATATTATAAATTTAACTCAATTTATAAAATGTGATTGTTCACTGAATTGTAATGCTTGTTCACTGCATATTGTAAATATCTTATCTCTATATTTAATTTGATGTTAAGATATTAATGCAGAAATATGTGCTTCTGCTCATACTGATTAAGTTTTCGGTCTTTATCTTCTTGCTTTAATTTCAGGGGAAAAAGAACCGTAGGTAAGGTTATCAAGTTTCCAACTCATTAAGGAGTTAAGTCTTGTCCAAAGTTATTATGCGTCTTATTTTCTATCAATAATTCAATAATTAAACGTTTTGTGTTTGCTAAAAAAGAGTACTTTCTCTGTTGCCATTTTTTTCCAAGAATTATTATTTCTCAATTGAAAAGGAAAAGAAGTAGATGGATGATCTCATTCCGCCACTAGATTGCTATATCTAGTCATGTTAATAATTTGTTGCACTTATTGGACCACGTTGTTTGTTTTGAATTAGAAATGTTTATTAACGTAGGTATTAATGAGGTGATAATGGATAGATATAATATTTGTATGAGATATGATATGTAATGAATACGTCGAAATGTTTATTTTGAAAATAATAAATATATATATATAATAAATTTTAAAAATATAAAAAATATATATTGTGTAGTGTTAATCAAAATTAAAATTATTAAAATTATTAACATAAAAAAAATAAATTATTGTTATCGTAAAAGTATTACTATTTTATAAATTAGATATTTAACTGATATAGTATTTTAAAAAATTAAACATGAATATGTGTTAGATATAAATAAGTGGTTCAAATTGAAATATTGATCCATAATATAATGATATTAATAATTATGAAAATAAAATCAAAATTATTTTGATAATCTTTATATTTATTAATATAACTATTTGTCAATTAATTATAATAATATATGAAGAAAATATCATTACTGAAATATTGTTTATAAAGATATGGAGAAGTTGGGTTTCAAAGAGCTGCGAAGGCCCAATAAAAATTGGGTCTTTCGGGACGCATCAGGTATTCCATTGCTGACTTTAAAGAGTGTAAACAAATTGAGTAATGATATATTATTATTAATAAAATTCTACATTTTGATCTTAATATTATTGTTTACGTTAATTAATTTTTATATTAATTTAGTACTTTAGACATGTAGACTCAATTTCTTAAATTTAGTTTCATTTTATCTCTTCACTTCACTTTGTCTCGTGTATTTTTAAAAACACTTTACTATTACAATAAATAGCAATATTCCAAGTGCGAATCCATCACATAAATTTATTATAGATTAATATAAATAGTAATATTTCAAGGCTTTAACGTGCGGCCCATTAGCTCAGTTGGTTAGAGCGTGGTGCTAATAACGCCAAGGTCGCAGGTTCGAGACCTGCATGGGCCAAATTTTCTTTTTCAATTACCTGATTACTCTGGATTTTGTTTTTGTGAGTTTAACTTTTATTTCAAAAATCTAATGTTAACGGCTCATTTACCTTTCAATGACCTGATTACCAAAATAAAAAATTAATTTACTTATTTAACTCCTTCCAATTTAACAATGTTATACTCACTTATTTATTTTTAAAACACTGGTAACATTTATTTTTCAAAATCTAATATCAATAACAGCACATTTACCTTTCGGAAAATTGTGGCATCAAGAAGAACCAATTTTTTTACGAATACAATAATGCACACAAAAATTACAAAATATTATTTTCAATGTGATCTTTTACTTTTTTTTTACTTCATTTAGTCGTCAATTTATTTAAAAGTGGTTGATTTAGTCCTTGTTGACACAATTTAAAAAATATTAGTGACTTTGAACTTCTCCAATTTTTAACTCATTTATCTTACTTCTATGAGAGTCTTTGAAAATAGTAGAAACTGATGTTGTAAGTATAAAAGGACATAATCAAGGGTTGAAGAAGCCCACAATCACGATTAACATGTAATCATATTTCAAACGCTATCAACACCAATACATTGACTCATTTTAAATAAAAAATAGTAATTCAATTGAGAATACAAATATTAAATCACATAAAATTCAATAAACTCGTAAAAAAACACATAAACCTATTAAGTTTCTCTCTATATAATATGTCAAGCATTTGTATTTTTTTTTCTTAACTACATATGTCAATTTTTAAAAATAATAAAGACTAAGTTTCATTTCCAAAAAGTTTGTTTTAACTCATAAAAAACCTTATTCAATTTATACACCTTCTTTTCGAGTCTTTTCCCTTCAAAATCAAAATTTTGATTCACATAAATATCCTTATTTGGTAATCCATTTTGTTTTTTCTTTTATTTTTTCCAATTTTTTAATTTTAAAAAAATGTTCACGTGTCAAGTCAGTATTGTGTCACGTGTCAGGGTCAATTTTTTATATTCAATTTGGTTTTGATACTCTTTGTTTTTGTTCGGATAAGTTCAAATCTAATAAAAAATAAGTAATTTTGTTTTAGGACTACAATTGGTTTAAAATTAAAATGAAAACTTTAAAAGTGGAAAATAACACCATTGATTTGAAATGTTGAGATGTTAGAAATCACAAAGTATTCAAAATCGCTTAAAAATATCATATAACATTATATTAATCGATTATATTTCTATATTTGATTCTTAACTTCTTAGAATTCTAAACCAATGGTGTTATTCTATACCTTTAAAATTTTTATTTTAATTTTAAATCAACTCTAACTTTAAATTAAAATAGGGTTAAATATGTTTTTGGTCTTTCAACTTCTAGTAAACATTGGGATTAGTCCCCCTTGTAAACGTTAAACTAATTTAGTTCCTCATTTTTAGGAATGCGTGAATTTAGTTCTTTAAACCAAATTTATTTTTTTAAAGTTTATTTGAGGTTTCAATCGCGTTTCTTAGCTGACATTGAAGTGAAAATGTGTCAAATAGTGTAAACAAACTATAATACTATAGTACAATGTGTTTGAAACGTCAAATAAACTTAATAAAATTCGATTAAAAGGACTAAATCCACATATGTATAGAGTTGATGGACTAAATTGGTTCAAGATTTTCAAAATGGACTAATTCCAATTTTCACCAAAAGTTGAAGAATCAAAAACATATTTAACCCATTAAAATATTTGATAAAAATGTGAATTTTAATACAAATATCAGTATAAAATTTATATAGAAATTAAATTTGATCTCAATTTGGAAAAGATTCAAAACTGCTCAATTTAAAAAAAAATGAGATTGAATTGAACAAAATTAAGGAATATCAAAACTAAATTGAATATAAAAATCTGACATTGACACGTCACGATAATAGCTTGACAAGTGAACATTTAAAAGAAAAAAACAAAAAACTTACCAAATGGCACATCACCCTTTGTTAATTTTTTAAACAACATTACCAAAAAGACCAAATTAAACAAAATTGATGAATACATGTGACTCTCTCTTCAAACCCATTGAATCAATCTTATATCATTCAAATGTAACCATTATAGAAAAGTTGAATTTATAACCTCTCTCACATTTATTTCAACTTTACCACTAAACTACTAACCTTATATCTTCCTGTTGTCATCTTTTGTGTAAATGGCATAAGAAACTGAAGAAACAGGGATTGTGTGATCCTCATGAAATATGTTGAGTGAGGCTTCCTTTGGTGATGATGCTCTCAAACATTTCATCTTTTGTTAAAAGGGATTGATTGATGAGGTCTTTAGTATTTATTCACTGGACTTTGGTATTTGGAGTGCACATCAAGCTTCGAATAAACTAAAATATCTAAATCGGTAAACATTCTTACCCAATTGCATCACAATTCCCACTTACTCTCTTTCATATGCTTCCTCATGCTCAACTCTTCAAAATTAATTTCAAACTACGTATTATTATTATTATTTTCTCCCATCATATATCATACCAAGAAAAAAAAACTCTTTTTCTCTTGTTCCACTCTCCCACCAATGATGCGATCACAAAATTTAGTTGCTAAATTCATATTTGTTAACAAGTCTAAATCCTAGTAAAAGAAGTCACAACATCATTCAAGTAAAATTCTTCAAATCACGAATACCCTTTATTACTATCATTGTTCATCATAATAAAACTTAAGAATCTTAAAGTTACACTTGAATTGGTATCAATATTTAGTTTCACATTTACACTAATAAAATTGCTGAATGGGATTTTGCTATGGAAACGGCAGAAATTATTGTGTAGCAGGAGTAACATCGACTCTTCACATGTTTGCCTAGCCATCTCGTGAACTATAGTATAAAAGTTTCCCCAAACAAATAACAAATTTCCAACGTACACTTCTACATGTACCTCTGTCAGACATTGCACGAACAAGTTCAATATTTCTTTATATTCCTGTAACGTATTATTTTGTACCCTTCTCATGTCTCGTAATATTTCAAATTTATCATATGCCCAAGTCTCTATCGTATCTTATTTGTGTCTTCTATCAAATCCTTCAACTCTTATCTCTCCACCATGGTTATTTAATCACTACCCTAATTTGGCTTTATTTAAAGGTTAACCACATTGATTAACGTGTGAGGTTAACAGCAAATTAAGCAGCATATTCCCTACTTTTGTGGCATCAAATTCAAATATCAAGAAGTTTGAACCATTACTGTTCCAACAGCCGGTGAGTTCATTTCTGACATAAAAAATGGAAGTATTTGCAAGAAGAAACAAATCTGACACTCAAAGTTTCTCTTTTGTGGGTCCCTAAATCTTATAATGGTGGCACCACCAGCAGCACCACCCTGTTGCCCAATTTACATGTGGGTCCCAAATGCCTATGGCTCTGTCTCTCTCTGCTCTTTCTGCTCTCAATTTTAGTTACAGTATCCACCCCTTGGTGGCTCCCCTCCACCCACACTTATTCCACGCGCCTCCCTATTGTCATCGATTCTGAAGCACTTGATTGGCCTCTCTCTCTCATTGCACCCCCTGGCCCATCAATCATGCACACACCCCACTCTTCTCTTATCAAATCCTACTTTTTCAATTCAAATTCAATCATTAACACTCTTCTCTCCACCTCTCCACCTCTCCACCCAGTTTAAGGAAATAAATATTTGTTGTTATTTTGCCTAAATTATCATTTTCAGATTCTAAATCATAACACAAACATGTTATAACAAAACATTACTGAGTTACAAGACCACCTAAAAATGAAACCCCTCTCAAAGATTAAAGTAAAACAAACACGCCCATGACAAGGTAGTTAAAACATACGACATACACATTATGGTTCTATTACAGAATAATACATCGAAAACTTTCCCGTAAAATAGCCATAAACTTTGGACTTTAACTTTATACAACGGTTTATGATTGAGCACTACGGCAACACTTGGTTAAGTAATGAAGGCTGTGCTTATTAAAGTAAAACTTAACATACACTCTAGGCAAACTTAACACAATGATTATGCTTTGAATCATTACTCCTATACTTGGCCAATTAAATGAAGCAATAATCAACAGAGAGAGACTTATCCGTCATTTATTATACTACAGCACCATAATACAAGATGATTTACATTTGACATTAATGATAAGTGAAGAAAAAGAAAACAGAGTGTGAAAAGTGTATATACCAAATGTATAGTACTATAATTTCCTTGGAGAGTGTCTAACAGAGCACCTGAAGCATCCTACGCTGAGACCAAATATACAATAATAACCTCAAAAATGCCTAATTATACAGGAATTAATACTTTGCTCTCTCCCTCAAGTAATAATACAGAAAATGAGTTGTCAAGTATTCATTTAATAATACTCATTATTATATATTTAATAAATTTCTAGACATTTATTTTGTAAATTAACGCTTAGTAATATACTTGACAACTCATTATGAGTATTATACTCATAACATTAGCATTACCGTGACAAGGGATACTAATACAGTAATTAATACTAATAATGATACGTATCAGGAACTTGCCGGAGAACCCACCAGAGAGAGGTAAACCTGACTCTGTATCACTGTCTTACCGATTTTGAAACCCGGAACCACCGTGAAACCCACCCTAAGCTCGCCGGAATTGGAATCAGAGGATTCCCCCGAAGCTGAAACAGCTTCCTCTGTCACACTTTCCATGTAAACCTCAGAGAACCTCGTGTTCTTCTTGACCTGAAAAACAGTAACGTCGTCGTGAAACGATAATGCCAAACAATGCAGGGTCCAAACGCGCTTTGCCATCTCTGCAAACGCGATGAAGAACGCGGAATCTGGGTACCCTCCAGAGTTCACCACCTTCCTCTGGTTCAAGTTGCCAAACAAGGAACACTCCATTTTGGCATGCACCACTTGAAGGTACTTGGATTTCAGGAACTTGGAGAAGGAAGAGTTTGGGTTGTGGGTTAAGTACTGTCTCGGGTTTAGAGACTTGAGCTTTTTGAATTTGTCAAAGTAGAGACTTTGTCCGTGTTGGAGTGAGTGCTTCTGAGGCGGGTCTTCTTGCACGCTGAAGTTTGGATTGTTGAAGCCTTCAAACATTGTTATGCACACAAATGATTCAAATGCGAAGCTCTGGTGAGTTGGTTTGGCGAAAACGGCATTTGGGTGGATGAACTTGACGGCGGCTTCGAGATCCCAGTGAGCAGACTCCATCTCCGCCATCATCAACTTGGAGAAGCTTCGAACTGATCGCAAAGTGTGGTGAAGAAAATGGACGAAATGGGTTGGAATCAACGCTGAATGTGTGAGGTTATCGAACAGTGACAACGAGCCACTCGCGTTGAGCTTCTTTTCAAGTGTTTTGTTGAAGGAAACACAGTCGTCGAGGTGTTTTTTGAGCGATGAGATGTTGGAGTCCTTGAAATCAACCTCGGCTTCGAGCCTCTTGATGGTGATTTCGTAGGTTTTCATCAGGCTCTGCTGTTCCTGAATCTCCGCGAGCATAATGGTGACTTGGGGTGAAAGATCAAGCTCTTTTTTCAAGAACCTCCGCTTCAACTCTGATATGGCTTTGAGTTCATCCACCACGGCTTGATCCGCGGCTTGAATGGACTTGTTGTTGTACGGGTGCTGCGCCATTTGGAGTTCTGCATATGCTGCTTTGATGGTGGTGACCCCAGCGAAGAGTCTTGCAATGAGAGCCTCCATAACGGCTCTATTTCTGCCATTCCCTTGGTGGGTTTTGCTCTGATGATCGGAGAAGAGATCCTCCTTGACTTTGAGGTGGGAGTTGAGCATGCATATGCCATTGTTAGAAGCGAGTTTGGTTGCACTTCGGAGGCTGATCACCTTCTGGAACGTCTTCGCCAGTTTCTTGCTCCTATTGTTCAGTGCTGATTTTGGTTTAACGGTTTCCATCTCCACACAGAGATTTTGTTGTTTGAAGCATAAGAGTTTGGGGGGAACGTGTGTTGTGTGTGTTCACAGCAAAAATCAATGAAATCCAAGAAAGGGAAGTTGTGTGAGAGAAAACGTTAGCAGAAAAAGGAGATTTTGGTTGGAAAAGCAGGCCCAAATCTTTGACTATGCTATCAGATAGAGATTAGAAGGGGGTGATATTAATATAATGTAGAAAATTAAGGAAACAAGAGTGGTTTTAAAGCGCGGGAAAAGAAAAAGGAGGAATGGTTTAGCTTTGTGATGAAAGATGTTAAATACTGGAAGTAGGCTTGTAGTAGAAGAAGTTTGAGATTGAAGCCAAGGTAGTGATTGTTTACTCTTTTTCCTTTTTCTATTTACTTGTTTTTTGGAATAATACCTGTAGAGGTACCCAGAGAGATGATAGTGTGGGGCCTGTAGCCTTACGTGATTGATGGGTATCATCTAATTGTCGACCCTACCAACCATACGATTCAGCTTTTCCCACAAACTATTAGGTATACATAAGAATACACAGTGAGAGTTATGAGTTTAATACTCATGCACATATATGGTAAAAGTGTCATTGTGAATCTGTGATGCTTGTCTGATGGAAAACATTATGAAACATGTGAGGAGCTAGAGATGTTGTCTTTACCAGCATGCTAAATATCTTCTGGTTTGGAAAACCAAATGATGGTTATTAAGCACTCCACAGTAATTGTTTATGCAGATAAACAGCAACAGTAAACAAGATTTTGAATCCTCTTTTATCTTCATTTTTTTTATTTCCATATTGGTACCTCAAGAAAAGATTCGATTCATTATTGGAAGTGGTTCATTGTAGCTGTAGGTACATGAACGGCTACAAATATTTTGTAGCTATGTAGCCAACCTGAATAAAGTTTACCATTATCCAGGCTTTATGTTAAAAATATTAAATACGTACGCATATATAGCTTTTATTTTGTGGGGGACACTACAGTCAGAAACATTATTGTGGTTTTCAAAAAGCTATTTCAATGGTTATCAAAACTCTCTAGAGATGAAGAGAAGGAATATCAGTTAAGCAGCTCTGCAGCAGAAACAGAAGCATGAAAAATGCTTTGCCTGCATTCTTTTTTATTCATTGTATTCAGTAAAAGTCAAAAATAAACAACTAATGCATAAAGTTATTAAGTTCCATTCAGATCTCATATACCTTTTATAAAAGGTAATTCTACTTGAATAAAGTAACATAACTCTATGTAACAATGTTTTAAAGTAATAATAATATTTCAATTTGTATAATATTACCCGCAATTTAATTTCTGCAGTAATAAAGGACACTGCCAAGTCCAGATGAGCAAGTGCTACGCAGCAAATATTGACATGTGTGAACGATGTAGTTAGATTCTTTTCACACTACAAGAATCTGGATTCTAAATAAAAATAGAAGGTAGCAGAAAAAAAGTGTCGTTGTGTCTCTGTCTGTGTCCGAATGCAGCAAATGAAGAAGAAACAAACCTTTTCTTGAGGTTTTGTGAATAATTGGAAAATAGTTGGCAGAAGAAAAAGAGAAACAAAACGATGTGTTTCCACTCTTAGGGTAAAGGACTTTGGCTTTTCCTTGATATGAAAATTTGAATTTGATTATATTTGTATGTTATATTGTTGGTATATTAGTTGTACTTAAATTAATCCCACAGAAGCAAAGGATGGGACCAAGGTTGTGGCAATGGTGGAAAAACATGAGCCGAAAGAATGATTGTGACTGAAATATAGGCTCAGTTCTTAATTAAACATGCAAGAAATGGGGTACAACATAGTCAACTTGGGACAACAATGGATTATCATAATATATTTTGCTTTATCTTCTTGAAAACTGAAGAAATGTGATATCAACGTATAACTAACATATGATTCACAATTAGGTCGGAATCATATTTCTATCTTTTATGGATATTTGTAAAGTTTATTTACTGGTAAATGCTCGTTCAATTGAGATGAATTTGGAATTAAAGATTCAACTGTAAATTTAATAAAAAGTACATACCATTTCACAAGTTATTTGATTTTGTTCTTGAGAGTCTTCTTTTAAATAAAATTTTCAGGTTCCATTCCATATTTCTTTTGTGAAAGTATAAACTACAAAAATCACTAGTACTAAATAAAAAAAAAAAACGTGTTAGAAGTTACAAAATTATATAAAAGCTATATTATTGGACCAAGGCCGACATTTTATGTTGAAAAGTATAAATAAATTGACAGTCCGAGTGGCGGATCAACCTAAAAGGATTATAAAATTAAAGGTATAAATATGCAAATCGTGATTCATATATTGAAAATAATAAAATATTACATCACTATGTTTAAAAATATATTATCTCAAGTGTGTATAAATAAATTGTCGCCTAAAATACCTTCAAACAGTACTAAACAGTATCATATATTTTATTATCCTTTCACGAAATTCAATACACACTTTTATAATGAACTTGTTATTGATCCTTTTAGTGATATATATTTTTCCATTTTTCTCCGGCCACGAAACAACTAAACAGTGATTAATTCGTTTATAAATAATGTGAATGTTCGCTGGTTTGATAAATTTGTGTATTTCATTGCATGAATCTATAATGTGTAAGTAAAATATGTTCAAAAAATGCACTAGGTATAGGGTTTAATATTTTCAATCAATGACTAAAAATTTAATATTTAAAAAGTTGTTAATGAAAAAAAAAAATGTGTGAGTGAGGTTAGTGGTGACCAAAACTAACAGATAATAGTGTAGAACAATAAATAGAAAGAACAATGCTGAAGATGATTGGGAGTACGTGGAAGAAGATATCTTCAGCAAGAGTGATCTCCTTCTGAAACTGAACCCGGTTCAGAAGAAGGTTCCGGTTCTTTGGTCACTCATCGTACTTGAATAAGACCAAAACCAATATCATAATTTGTTTTTACCGGTGACCAGATATCATAAAATCCCATTATTTGTGTGGACCGATCTTTAGGCCCAATTCAGACAGGCTTTCAGTATTTTTCATGAGCAAATTGTTGAGATTTATGTAAACGAGTAATAATTGAATACTTTAGATTTGAAAACTTGAATTCCAATTATTAAATTAAATTAAAATTTAGAAAATAAATTAATTCTAATTTTCACTTAAAATTAAAAAAAAAAATATTTAACCATTTTTTATTATTTTATTCTGCCTATACCTACCATATACTCAAGCGGTTTATTAAAATATGGTCTCAATATTACTGATAAAGACATATTCATATGGAGCTTAATCTTGTATTTCAAGCAATATCTTTATCTTGTATTCGTAAAAGTTTTTGATATGTTTGTTCTGTTTTTAATGCGTAAGTATTAAACGCTAAAAAATTGTAAAAAAAACGTTGAAAACACAATAAACACAATCAAACTCTTGTTTATACAATTTAAACTATTCCTTAAAGCAAGAACACATAATATATATATATATATATATATATATATATATATATATATAAAAGAAGAGGAAAAGAAGGTGGCGAAGGTCTGAAAAGAGAAGATGGGGAGTGAAGATGGTGTTTTTGGGTGACTCCATTTGGTAAAAGGGTTGAATGGGCTTTGAAACTGAAGGGTATACAGAATGAGTATGTAGAAGATATCTTCAACGAGAGAAATCTTCTTCTGCAGTTGGACACGGTTCACAAAAAGGTTCCTGATCTGGTTCATGACCACAAACTCATTGCTGAATCACTCATTACATGGATGAAACATGGAAGCAGTATCCATTGTAACCTTACCATCCTCATCAAACCACTCATCTTTTTGGCTACTTCTGAAAAAAAAAAGTGAATCATTTTAGTCTAGTCTTCTTGTCTGAATACTATGTTATTCCATTCATATTAACCTACATTATGCAAATTTAGAAACATAAATCAAAGTCTTTATTCTAGTTCCTAAGGTATGTTAAGCTCACAAAATAACATGATAGACTTACGCTCACTGTATTATAACTATAATACTGTATTGTAGGGTGTGCCAGGCTCAAGCTGTAGTGCAAGACTTGAGCGACACTTGAGATTCCCAGTAGCAAGCCACTGTATTGAGATCTCCCCATCAAAAAATTAATTTAATATCGTGTGGACCATTGGCCCACATATCAGATATTAAACTGATAAGAACAGATACTACACTTGATCTTAGCCAAAAGGCCGAGAAAGGTATGAGTATTACATGGTAGGAAAGTTCCTTTTATAATAAGATTTAGAGGGACTCTTCTAATACCAGGCAATGTGGGACTTATCACTGCAGTTCAACACTATGCACCAGATGCCTCTCTTCCTTATACGTATTCTCTTCAATATTCCAAAGTATCTACTGCCTGATGATAAGTTAAAATTAAATAGCGTTATTTTTTAATGGTGAGATTACTACCTGGGAGCACTCTTTATCCACATTTAGGCCTCTATATAGTTAAATTTGAGGATACAAGAACCAACCAAGGAAACTTTTTGCTACTGATTTGTAATAGATATATGATCCAGTATGTTAGTTTTATAGCTTAACTGATGATTAGATTCATAGGTATACGTTAAACATACTTCTTGCTTTCGGATTCAAATGAAATGTACAGGATTTATTCATTTTAAGCAAAAGAAAAGAGTTGGTAACTGATGACAGTTTTAGTTACCAATAATCTTTACATGAACACTCTCCTTTACTAAAATGGTGGAAACGATTTCTATCCCTTATTATTATATCACAATCATAAACCTTCGAGATCAGTTTACTTGCATGATGACAATGAGATATTAAGCCTGAAATCTTTGCATTTCAAGAAGTAACATCCCTTATCAAATACCTTTCTTGAACTTTCAAAGTTACCCCACCCCAAGTGAGAGGTCTTCCAGTTAGGCTGAAATTTGACAAAATTTGTAGTCGATATTGGTCAAATTTGTCGGCGAGAGCTAGCAAAATTGGATTCATAGTTTGCGGAAATTACCGAAAGAACCGACCGACAGATGATTTAATGAGAGGCTGAGAGAAGAAACGTTGAGAGAGAGAAAGAAGATGGGAAGTGAAGAAGTGAAGGTGGTGAGCTTTTGGGTGAGTCCATTTGGGAAGAGGGTGGAGTGGGCCTTGAAGCTGAAGGGAATAGAGTATGAATACATAGAAGAAGATATCTTCAACAAGAGCAATCTCCTTCTCCAGTTGAACCCGGTTCAGAAGAAGGTTCCGGTTCTCGTCCATGCCCACAAACCCATCCCCGAGTCATTCATCATCCTTCAATACATTGATGAAACTTGGAAGCAGTATCCACTACTGCCACAATATCCTTATCAGAGAGCACTTGTTCACTTCTGGGCCGATTTTGGTGAGCGAAAGGTACGTACTTTATCAAGTACCCACCACTTGTTATCTACTTTTTGTTTTCTGCATTTAAACCTTTTTTTTATCACTTTTTGAATTAAAATAATCAGCATGCTGTTGTGTCATGTACATTCGAACCGAATTATCCACATCTTGATCGAAATCTTGAACTTGAACTTAAAACAAAACAAGGTGAAGTTTGTTTTTGAAACATAAGTGAGGGATGAGGGATGTGGGTTGGAAATTACATCTCAAAAACAAATCTCAACTTATATAATTAGAATTTCCATTCTATAAAAGTAAAGCTGTGTGTATGACTATATTAACTTATTTTTCAATGGGTGTGTTTGTGTGTATAACAGCTTTTGAATCCATCATGGGTTGCAATGTGCAGCAGCGGGGAGGACAAGGAAGAGGCTCTGAAAGTAGCTAGAGAAGCAATGGAGAAGATTGAAGAAGAGATAAAGGGGAAGAAGTTTTTTGGAGGAGACAACATTGGGTACCTTGATCTTGCCCTTGGATGGATCTCTTACTGGCTTCCTGTTTTTGAGGAAGTTGGATCCATGCAGATAATGGACCCACTGAAATTTCCGGCCACCGCTGCATGGATCACCAATTTTCTGAGCCACCCTGTGATCAAGGACAACTTGCCCCCTAGAGACAACATGCTTGTTTACTTCCACAGTCGCAGAAAGGCACTTTCTTCATCTTTTAAGGGTTGGTTCAAGGTTTAGATATTTTCTTCTCTGTCCATGTTTCAAAGGGAATGCAAAGATGTTAGATGTTTGTGGTATAATAAGAATAAGAACAGCGAATGATACTGGGTATGTTTGTATTTTGGATTCTTTGTGTTGCTAATAAACCACTTTTGGATGTGTTACTCACTTTAATGGCATTAAAATGTGGTGAGCAGTGACTTGCACACACAATTCTAATACTAAAGATAAGAAAAATGTTTGAAAAAATTCTAAGAAAATAAATAAGAAGGTAGAAAATGTGAAAACGACAATGAAAGAATAAAAATAGTAATAACAGAGACATCTTCTAAAAGAAAAAAAAACTAGTAGTATATACATATATGTGTTTGTGTGAACATGATATAATTTCTAGCCTTTTTATATCAGAGATTAATATGTATATGTTATAGGTTCTATCTGTAAAAAAAAGGTATTTCTATAAAGAAAAACTATAAAACAAAATATGTAAGCAAGTTTCTAGGTATATAAATTACTAATTTGAAGTGACATCCACTTATTCCACGTGAAATTGGATGTATATATAGTCATTGGTCTATATTAATAATACAAATAAATCACGCCCATTAGTACGAGAGAATATTTATTGAATGATAAAATAGTTTCATTAAATATAACTATCACTTGAATTTTTAATCTATAAAAATAAATTTAAACCTATGACATTATTAATTATAATTAACTGAATTTTTTTTTAAAATTGTCATGATTTATTTATATAAAGAATTATAAGTAATAATTTCCTTATTTTTCTTCTCTTGTAAAACAACATTTTAAAATATAGCAATTGAAATATGCAAAAATAATAGAGTAATATGATATGGTAGTTGAATTCCATACAAATTATGTATTGAATAACTTATATTTCATATTGTAAATCATTTTGTATAGTAAGATTCATAAACATTTACAAAAAATGTAAACATTTAAAAGAAATTAAATATGTAATTAATAATAATTATTATACTAAAAAAGAGGGGTTGTATTGAATAACTTGTATTTCATATTTATCGTAAGATTCATAAAAAATTAAAAGAAAATGTAAAGATTTAAAAACAAAATGTGAAGATGCAATTAATAATAATTATTATCCTAAAAAAGAGAGGTTGTATTAGAGAGCAAGTTAGGTTAATTTTATAATAATTGGCTTGAGTTGGATTGTGTGTCCCAGCTCCTTTGTTAAATTAAAAAAAAATGGCCCAAAAGAATGAAAAAGAAAGAGACAAATTAGGGTTGTCTTCTCTCATGCATGGGCACAGTTGCGTCTTCATTATTCATGAGCATTACGAGTCATGACATTTGTAATACGGAAGAGCAGGAACTAGTATGCATCTTTTCCAGCTCAATTCACGCAATAAAACGAAGCAGAGTAAAGTTTTTCAAATCAGATCATGTGACCCCATCGGCTTGGAGTGAAACTCATAAACTATTGAGGATGTGTTTCTTGATAGAATCACAATCAATGCAATTCAATGTGTGATACGAATGATACAACAATGATTCCAGAACAAACATGAGTTTTAGTATGATTTATATAATGGGAAATGCAAATCGTATCGTATCATGAAAAAAAGACTATACTACAAAAACTCTAAAATTTAGAAGTCTTCACCGCGACTGATCTCACTTCAAATTTTGCAGAGCTGTAATTATTTTGAACATTGACGTCTACAATGTAGTTAAACATACATATAAAAGAAGGAAACATGAATCAAATAATAAATAAAAGGATATACAATAATAGAGTAAATAAAATGGAAACTGACTAGAATCATGATACGTAGTTTCTAAAGCTTACGATTATTTTGAACTGCCACCCGTCTAAAATCACACTTTAAACATGTAACTCAAAATCATCTATTTTCTCAAATTATTTAGATTATATTATCAATTATAAATTAGACTTGTCATCCTTACGTACGAAAAATTACGAATGAATCAAATTTGTTAACGTTTTAGAATACCGTGAAAAAGCCTAGAGACATCATGGATACCAAAATTGCAGTTGATCTTCTTCAAGTGTTTGGCTTTTTCCATTCTAACCAACACGTTCTTTAGACCCTGGAAAATTTATCATTCAAATTAATTTTAAATTGAAGAATCAAATTTGTTAACGTTTTAGAATACCGTGAAAAAGCCTAGACACACTAGAGGTACCAAAATTGCATTTGAACTTCTTCAAGTGTCTGCCTTTTTCCATTCTAACTAACACGTTCTTTATAACCAGGAAAATTTATCATTCAAATTGATTTTAAATTAAAAAGTGTAGAGGATAGCGTTGTGACATTTTGGTTGAAATAATAACTACATCAGATGTGGAGTTAAGATGGGTAGTATTATGTGGAATGTTCAAATCGCTCATAATATACTGTTACACAGTATGTGATTAATAAGCCTAACTAAGAATTTCTCATCTACGGACAAAGTATAGTATAACTATGGATAGAATAGAAGCAATCACGTTTCGGTATGTATCCGTCTGAATTTTGGTTTAGTCACATCCGTGAAAAGAAGAAATTGTATAATTTTAGTGTAATCATTTGCCCTAACGATCGTTCGTATCATAACAAAAATCAGCTACCTTACAGAACATACTGTACAGTGATATGCAATGGAGACTTCCATTTTAACCTATACTTGAATTGCTTCGATGGTTAGATTTATCAGAAGTTAAAACCCGTTCGTTTACCCTTGTACCAGAAAAACAAAACCCACTTACCCCACTAAAGAACAGGGAGAAGAGTTGGTCTATACCGTTTCTCAACATCAACATCATCCAAACCACGCTCTGTAAAATTTAGCAGTGACTGGTCTCACCTCACGGGGTGCAAATTCCTAAACAAACTTGAGATAATTCAGGCAGGCAACTTCAGTTTCGAATTGTTCTTCCAACTGAAACAAAAACTCCTTATATCATCTATTTGCCATACGACCATACTAAAAATGAGAAATAAGATCGACTTTAACTGACAACATTACCTGATGAAGTAATAATAGAAGAAATCTGCATATAAAGCTGTCTGAACAACACCCGAGATGCCAGCTGTAAAGAAAGAAAGTCAGAATATTACTAATGTAAACATATAAGTTCAAAAGAAGTTCTTATTTTTAGCCTTAATTACCAATCCATCTAGTAAATCGTGGCTCGGTCAGATAGCGGTATATCCAGTTCAGGATGTAAAATGCACGATACGCACTGCAGTTTGAAAATAATCACTACATTCAGAGACGTTTATATTGAAAAATCTGAAAAGCATGCTAACTGCTCGAGTAATTGTGCAAACATCAAGTGACAAACTAATAAAAATGCATAAGCATAAAAGTGCCAATTCAAACCAGTAAACAGGATTTGCAAATCAGTACGATAAAAAAAAGTTAGGACAAACATGTAAAAATAGAGGTATAATCTATAATACATCACATTGGACGAGTTCAATTTCTAAGCTATTTTAATATGGCAAATATGAATACCATAGTAGGACAATCTGCTAATAAACAGGATAAAAGATAACATAGTGTAAGATAACAAAATATAAATGCAGATCTCAAAAAGAGAACTATTTCAACGTAAGTGTGCATACCCAAGAAAGAATACATATTGCCCGGTCAAATTGTCCACATTACCACTTCTTTGCAACAAAACCAACTGGGGCAATATTGCAACTGCTTCCAAGTATATTGAAAATGCCCAGAAAACCTGTTAACGAATGTACATAAAGTATAATCATTCATGATGTTACAATGTGTAACGGAATTATTATAAAGCTGACATGTAATGCACAAAAGCAATTTTCAGATTGGCAATAAGCAAGGGAAAGCAATGTATGTTTGGACACGAAGAACATTTGAAATCTTGCGATGTTGCTTTAACTCTTGCAATATTAAGCAGAAAATATAAAGGAACAGCCAGTTATACATGCCATAGACTCCAAAGGGAAATAGATATCCGCAGAAGTTTTATAACACACTAAGCAGAGGCCTACCTTACCATTTAAAGGCTTTTTTAGCCCTTCCCAATTAATCATGTATCAGGGCCATAAAACATCAGACATGCATAAATTGAATTTGTTAAACTACCAACAATATGCATTTTCTCCCAAGTGCTAGCTTAAATATTATGTGAAACTTGGTCATCTTTTCAAGCATGATACCACATGGGTCCCTAACATAATTTTTAGATTTCCACCCAAATCTTAAGAGCACTCCAAACCTATTTGGGCCACAGCTGTCATTCCTGGATAGCAGAGCTGTGCAGCTGACTCCAAAAATGGGATAGCAGGATAGTGGATAGAAGATAGTAGGATGACCCCAAAATTCTGATAGCAGAATGACTGCTATTCTAATATTTTTTTATATTAAATAATTAATATATAAGTTGAAAAAAGAAAAAAAAAAAAAAAAAAAAAAATTAAAACAAAAACAAAAATAAAAAAAAAAAACACAAAAAAAAAAAAAAAAAAAAAAAAAAAAAAAAAAAAAAAAAAAAAAAAAACAATCAAAATTCATACACCAACCATTATTTATAGAAAAAACTCACGGTCCTTGAACAAATATAGAGTATAAAGTCAAGATAAAACAAAGTAAAGCCCAAATTTAAAAAAAAAAAATACTGAACGCAAAAAAGAATTAAAAATACAAAAAGCAACTACGGAAAGAAAATAACAGTTTGCACTAGGTAATAAAAAGAATAACATAACTGTGGTTTCGAACAACCACAGAACAGAACAAAAATCCAAAAACAAAAAGAAAAAGAAAAGAAACAAAGATAAAAGATTAAGAAAAATGAAAACCACACATGCACTCACTAAAGATGGGTTGGCAAAGTGTGAGTAGCTGAACAGATTGGGTTGCCAGACAGAGGATGTAAATACCGTGTTCATGAAGAACGAGGACTTTTCTACATGAAGAAGCAATTGAGGACTTCAATCTTAAAACTTTCTTTTCCTATAGTTTCTAATCTTGTTAGGGCAGCATTCAAAGACCGAAAGATGATATTCCAGCCAGAAAACATAAACTGATACTCTACTGTTCAGAAAAGTTAGGGAATACCATCAGATTCCATCCATGACACAAAAATTCAACACTCTCCAATGAAGTATTCAAACCAAGAGTTGTATTCACAAGAAACTAATGTTCAGGTATTCAAAGATTATTATGCAAATTGAAGGAGAGGAAAAAATCAAAACCTAAACCGAATCTCAATGTTTGAAGGAATTTGGAGGATTCTAGATATGACATACATAGGAATGGTTTCAAAAGATCCATCCAAGTACCATTCTAATTTAATGGTAAGCAGTAAGCCCTGGAACAAGGTAGCTATATTCTTCCACTTGCCGAACTCGAGTTGAGCCATAATGGTAATAATTCCTCACTAAAAAAGAATATAGGATCCTAGGAACCACCACTCTCTGTAAGCCATTTTTATAGTGTATAGTTACATTCAATGGAAGGCATGGTTAATTTGCCAACGCTCAGATCACATTTCACAATTTCAAGTGAAAAACAACCGTTTCAAATTTTGTTGGAAATTCCACATCGACTAGACTTAAAATAATTTCATAGTATATAAGTGGATAGAAATCTCACCTTACAAGTCGGTTTTGTAGGGTTGAATTAGGCTTAAAGTCCACTTCTTAATAAATTTCAAAAGCAAAGGAAATTTGCAATATAACTTGATAGTATTTGGTTTATTTTCTGTTTCCATTTTAGTTAATATGACCACATTACTATTTACAAAAACACCACTTCAATTTGTTTTACGCATTTGCATTTCCACTCAATGTAGAAATAAACTAAGAATAGAGAGACATTTTTTGTGGGGTCGAGTTAGGTTTAAAGTCCAGTTCTTAATAATTTTCAAAAGCAAAGGAAATTTGCAACATAACTTGATAGTATTTGGTTTATTTTCTGTTTCCATTTTAGTTAATATGACCACATTAATATTTACAAAAACACCAGTTCAATTTGTTTTCCGTATTTGCATTTCCTCTGAAAGTAGGAAATGAACTAAGAATAGAGAGGCATTTTTTGTAATTATTAGTGAAAACGTATCTCCTGAAAATGTATGAAAAAAACACCATCGAAAATGAGGTTTCATGGGTAAAGACTCATTCCTATCAACAAAAGTTCATAGTCATAACATTTCTGAGCAGTAAAACAATGGTGCAAAGATTCAGATCATCGTAACATAACTACAGTACCCAAAAACAACAAAAAACAAGGGTGCACCTTCGTTCACGAACTCAACCATCACTTTCCTCTGCTTATCTAAACCCAGTCACTGGAACCGGGAAATCAATTATCTATCTAGTCAATCAGATATACACCAATGCACATATACAAATGCAAAAACAAATGGAAAACAGTAAAATCCCACAACTCAAATACAGAAGAAGATGCCTGGCTAAGCGTAGTAGACTCTACTTACAGCACACATTCACAATGCAAAAACTCTAAAAAAAAGAAGATAATATTCAAAATGAATAATTAGAAAGTAGCCTCTACCTAACAGGATAAAAGAGAATAGAGGTGCAAAAAGGGGGAGTGAATTAAAAATTAGTAACGGACCTCTAGAACGGTGAACTTGTCGTGCCAGATGAGTGCCAAAGCAAAGCTGGCCCCAACAAGAAAAAAATAGCGAAAAGTGTCGAGTTCCCTATCGTAACTTCTCCGGACCACGGGGTGGAAACGCATGCACCAAGCAATGGCTACGGAGCTGCCGATGAAAATCACCTTCATGAAGCTGTTGTAAACGGAGATGAAGTCCGTGAACAGATCCAAATAACGAGCCATGAACACAATAGCGTACAGTTCTTGAGTCTTGCGAGAAATCCCTGAAACCCCAGAAAGAATAACAGTTCCGTTAAATAGGCGAAATAACGGAAATGATTTAGTTATAGAATTGATCCTGAATTTTTGGTTGGCGAAGGAATGTGACTAAGGGAGTGAAGTCGCGAATCGACATTCGAAAACAGAATGCAAATTAGTCCGAATTTTGGAGGAAGCAGAAGAAAAAGAGAGGAAGAGAATACGGATAAGAATGAGGAGTGACCTGAGCATGATTTGGTGGCGTAGATTTTGAGGAGGAGGAGGAGAATGCTCAGAAGATGGGTCATGTCACCGGCGAGCCTGAAGACGTTCATGGTTTTGCCCAAACGAAGAGAGGCTCAGAGAAAACGTTCCAAAACCAGAGAAAACCAGAAACAAAGGAAGGAATTGGAGAAACGAAACGCAACGAAAAGAAACCCAAAAGAAAATTACGTGACTGTGTTGTCTTTTTCTTTTTCCTTTTCCTATTTGTTTAATTAATTATTTAATTATTTTGGATGTTTTGACAAAGGTGTGGCATACGCATAAACTATGGAGCTGAGTCACCCAACACTGGCCTTCCCCCTCACCTCTTCCTTCTATTTTTGCTATTATTAATTACTAATTCTTTTTCGGTCTTTTTCAATATCTAGCTCGTGTAAATTCCAGTTTATAAACAGTATATTACTTTACTATTTTGTAAATTAATGCTCATTTTGACTAGGGGCAACGGGTTGGGTCGGGTAAGGATAGTGCCTACCTGCAACCTGATCCGTTAAAAAGAAATCCATCCACTGTTTGTCTGATTATTTGTCAGGTATTCGCTTAAAAAATACTTGCAGATATTTTTAAAACCTGCGGGTACCCGTGAATATCCGATACCCGCAAATATTTAAAAATATATATATTTTATAAATTTTTTAATATAAAATTATAAAAATAAAATATAAATTAAATTAAATTTTAATTATAATTAAATTTGACATAATAAAATATATCGTTAATTTTAATTTTAATTAAATTTAACTTAATAAAATATAAATTAAATTTTAATTTTAATTTTTTGCGGATAACGGGTACCTGCAGGTACGGATAGTATGATACCCGTACCTGACCCGTTTATAAGTGGGTATTAAAATACCCGCTACCCGTTATCCGCGGATAATAAATACCCACGGGTAGTAACTATCAGCCGTGGATTTTATCCGCAGATATCTGCGGGCGCAGATATTTTTGTCATCCCTAATTTTGACTAAAATACCAATGAGATGCAATCCCTTAGTAAAATAAAAATAAATAATAAACTGTCTTACATTCAATTTCATAACTGTATAAGTTATTATTATTATTATAAAATAAAGGTTACATTATTTATTTAGTCTATCAAATATTTGAGAATTTTTTTTTATGTAGGCCTTTCAACTAAAAAATCTAGTTAATTTTTTTGTATTGAATTCATCAAGCTTTTAAAGTCATCATATATTAAATATTTTTTAACAGTTCAGGTCAGGGATAGTACAGAGACCACATTGAAAAATTCTCAAATAGTTTAAGAAGCAAATATTGAATAATTTAAAATGGATTACATCCATACCTTTTGAATTTTCTTAAACTACATTAAGGATCCAGTTCTTTTAAAAGTTTAGGAGAAAAGTTTCATTAGTTTAAACTTATCATATAAAAGCATACATTCACCTCTTCAAATCTGAAAACACTATACTTACTTTTATAATAATAAAAAGAGGTTAATTGAAATTGAAATCTCTAATAAATTTAAATTTCTATTAAATTAAATTTTTATTAAAAAATTATATATTTTTTAATTGAGTACTTATCGTCTAATTCGTTTTATTATTAGAGTAAAATGATTATTATTATACTTCATCACTTTTTATCTTTTCGTTTATTTTATATTAATATTAAACGATATATTTATGTGACTAACTTGTTAATATCAGAGTGTTTTTCTTTGTGTCGGAATGTTTTTCCCCGGGCCCGAATTTAAGGCAAAGTTGTGTTTTTTTTTTTTTATTTCATTAGCTTTCGGAGGAAAAACTTCTGCTTCCGCGATGTTTTCACGATGGAAAATTGTTTTCCGGGTAGCACTGTTATGCAGTGGTTGATTGAGTGCAAAAAATATTAAAAAAAAATTGCAAGCTTCAAATGGTTATGTGGACGCCAAAAACAGGCAGAATTCAGTATAAATAAATAAGCTTAAAATATATTGGTGGTCCCAATTTTAATCAAGTTTTTTTAAATAAGACCTAATTTTTATTTTGTGTTCAAATATGTTATAATTTTTGTCAATTTTGTTTAATTGAATCTTTTTTTCTAACACTGTTTAAATCATTAACGGTCATGAACACTGACTGCTACGTGTCATTTCGTTGTTTTTTTGAATTTTTGAATTTTTTTTGAATTTTTTTAATTTTTAAATTTAAAAAAAAAATTAAATTTTTTTTTTAATTTTTTTTTAATTTTTTTAAAATGTACATGTGTCAACACAGTAGCATGCCACGTGTCACTTCGTGGTTTTTTTGAATTTTTTTAAAATTTTTATAAATGTCCACGTGTCAACCCAGTAGCGTGCCGCATGTCAGAGTCAATGTTCTATATTCAATTTGGTCCCTATATTTGTTATTTTTGTTCAATTTAGTCCTAATTTTTGTTTAAAATTGACCAATTTTGTCTCTATCAAAGATGTGACCAAATTTAATTTTTATATCAAAGTTATAATGATGTGAATTTTAATATATTATATAAAAATATTTAATAAAAAATGTGAATTTTAATATAGAAATTAAATTTGATTTTAATTTGAAGAGGACCAAATTGGTTAATGTTAACAAAAATTGGGACCTAATTGAACAAAAATAACAAATATTGGGACCAAATTGAATATAGAACATTGACTTTGACACGTGTCACACTACTGGGTTGACACGTGGACATTTATAAAAAATTAAAAAAAATTCAAACAAAAATTCAAACAAAAATAAAAAAATTCAAAAAAACCACGAAGTGACACGTGGCATGCTACTGTGTTGACACGTGTACATTTAAAAAAAAATTCAAAAAATTTTCAAAAAAATTAAAAAATTCAAAAAAACCACAAAGTGACACGTGGCAGTCACTGTTCATGGCTGTTAATGATTTAAACGTTGTTAGCAAAAAAGGACCCAATTGAACAAAATTGACGAAAATTAGGACCTATTTGAACACAGAACCAAAATTAGGACTTATTTAAAAAATTTTGACGAAAATTGGGACCAAAAAGGTATTTTAACCAATAAATAAAGAACTGAATTCTTAACTGCATTGACTTTTTTTACATTAAAATTGACAATTATATATTTATTCAGTAAATAATTTATTTAAAAATAAGTTAGTAGAAGAAAATGAAAAACATATTTATTGTGGATAGTTAATAATTTAAGAAATAAATGTAAATTAGTTAAAGAATTTTTTATTACTTTAAATATATTTAGAAGTAATTATATAAGTGTTTGGACTATGTAAAATTATAAATTATAATAAGGGTAGGTGTATGTTTATAAATAAAATTCTTTTTTTTTCAATTTGTATATGTTGTAAAATAAATAAATGAAAAAATAAATAAAAATTAATTATTATTGTGAGAACCCATTTTCTCTTCCCATATACTCTCTTCTCTCTGCTACCCACACCACAGAACAACACTCCACCTCACCTTGCACCCTTCTCCCTCTCTACTTTCCTTTGCCTTCTCTCTACGAGAAAATATTCTGAATTTTACAATCCAAAAATCAGAATCATTCTCCCTGTTGCAGAATTCAGACCTAAGGCTAATTCAGAACCTCTCCCCTCAGCTACAATTCCTTTTCCTCCATGTAAGTTAATTCCAACCTTCCTATCTCTCTTTAATTCGAAATTTTAGAACTCCATTCTTGTTGAGCCAATTTGGGAACCATTCTCACTTTATGAACCTGCATTCCAGCTCAATAGGTTGTGCAATTGAAGTGCTCTTGGTTGGAAAGGTTATAGCTAATTATCAATCTCTAGAGGTAAGAGAAGCTATATGTAATTCTTTCTATTTAAATCGTGAATTATGTTTGGTGGGTTAGATTGAAGCTTTGTGTGCTAAATTGATGTCTGAAACGCATGTGTGATTGCTTGATTTTTGTTTGACATGAATTCAGTGCTCTTGCATGTGGGAACAGTGAGTAATCTGGTATTTTCGCCTAGACGGGTAATTCTCGCCCAAGCGAAAACACCAGAAAACCCACCTCTGTTCCTGCGCGAGGTCTCGCCTAGACGAGCTGAAGTCGCTTAAGTGAGAGACAATCTCGTCTAAGCGAAACAGCTTAGCCTGAGCGAGAGTTCACTCAGTTTTTAATTTTTGCCACTGTTAGAGCCTCGCCCAGGCGAGACTGACTCGCCTAAGCGAGATGGCCTCTCGCCTTCAATAGTCATATAACCGAAGCCAAAATCATTATGATTTTTTCAACTTACCATCAAAACTTAGTTTCCAGTCAGGCACACACAGAGGCAGGCAGAGGATATGAAGCTAATACTTACAAAGATGATAAGTTAACAATTCTTTCATGTATTAAAAATTTAATCTGATATTAAACATCAAGCAAGCCTCTGCAATTATTCAAGGTTTTCTAACACCTTCTTTTTTGGGAAGAAACCCTCATGTCTTTCCCTGAAGAAACCCCCAAATTTATCTGGGAAAGAAAACCTAAACCTTCCTTGATTCAAACTTCTTAGTAATCCATTGAACAATAAAATCAATGATTCAAAACTCTTAAAATAACAAAACAGATAAAATAGAAAGGATGAAGCGATTGTGAGAATGGTTACCTAGTGAGCGTAACGACACAGGGAGGGACGAGTAACGGTGAGGGAAGAGTCACAGCAAGAGACAAATCACAGTGAGGGGCAAGTCATTATGAGAAGCGAGTTTGAAATTGTGAGGAGACCGTCGCGACAAATTGTGAGGATGGTGTGTCTAGGTTACAAGCAATGAGAAAAGGTGCTGAGATGGTTGGTAGGGATTCATTTGGTGTAAACATTTACTTTCAGTAAAATTTTGGGGGGAAGGAGAAAATTTTTGAGGGAAATAAAAGTAAAAATAAAAGATAAAATAAATAAATAATTAAATAATAATTAAATAATAATTAAATAATATAGTAACTGATTTAATGATTGATTTTTTGTGATTAAAACTTCGGTCACTATTTCGGTTACTGATAGTAACTAAAATTTTTGGTTACTGATTTCAGTCACTATTTAACATATTTCTAGTAGTGTAAGCGAGAGCCACTGCAGTGGGGTACTTCAGATTCTATTTTAAAGAGTGGGATTACATGTTCTAAATTGGTTTTGTGCAATTAGTATCTTATATGCTTGGATTGTCTTTATCAATGTATTGCGTGATGATATTGGATGAATATGAATTAGTCTCTTATATGCTTGGATTGTCTTTATCAATGTATTGCGTGATGATATTGGATGAATATGAATTAGTCTCTTATATGCTTGGATTGTCTTTATCAATGTATTGCGTGATGATATTGGATGAATATGAATTATGAGGAGTTGTGGTTGGAATAGAATTTCAAGGGAAATTCAGGTGAACTTGTTAGTGTGTGTAAGGACGTGTGGAATCCATATTGGTTGGTATCCTGAAACTCCAATAATCATTCACGCTCAAATAGAGCAGAATGAATTATGTCGTGAGGAGTAGCAGGAGGTCCTAGTCTTTGGACTTGATCAAGTCCTAGACGCGAAGGGGACTTACCCTGGGAATGGTCGGGTGATAACTCCTTGTGTCCAGACTCTGCAGAGTCTCGGAACCGTTACAGATGCAAGCCACTAAGAGCTCCAATGTCGCTTACACAATCTGGATATCGAGTCTAGAATTATACAATTAAGCTATGTGTGGTGAATGATATTTATATTGTAAATTGTATAATTTTCTCTTATTTCAGTTAGCTTACCCTTTTGTTTATGTTTGCTTGTCCTTGTGTGTTCTCATTTGCAATGATCACCTACGGTTGATGTGAGCAGAGCCAAATCCAGATGATGATACCCCTTTGCTGAGTAGGAGTTGATCCTTTGCTTGAGTGTTGTGTTAGTTTTTGGACCAGATTCTGCAAAGTCTTGAGACTTGTAGTTTAGATCTTCTCCTTATATTTCTACACTTGTTAGGAGGGATTTGTGTGGTGATTTTGGATGACTGTACCAGCTATATATACTTATATGTATATGACTGTTATTCCTACTATATGCTATGTTTGATCATGATATAATGTTTTATTTGATAGCGTAAAAAACTATTAAATGAGATGTTACAATTATCATTATTAATAAAAAGAAAATAATATTTAAAAAAAATGTTCGTAATATATGAGTATAAAGTAAAAATATTTTGATAAAGAAATTTATTTATTTTACTTAATTGAATGAATACAAAGAAAAAATTATTGATAGTTACAAATATATTAATAATTAAATCATTATTTATTACCTTTTTGCTTTATTTTTTCTCTATTTTTCCTCCCCTTCAACAATTGCACAGTTAGGGATGACAAAAATACCCGTGCCCGCGGATATCCGCGGATAAAATCCGCAACGGATAGTTAATACCCGCTTATAAACGGGTCGGGTACGGGTATCATACTATCCGTACCCGCGGGTACCCATTACCCGCAAAAAAATGAAAATGAAAATTTAATTTATATTTTATTAAGTTAAATTTAATTAAAATTAAAATTAGCAGTATATTTTATTATGTCAAATTTAATTATAATTATAATTTAATTTAATTTTATATTTTATTTATATAATTCTATATTAAAAAATTTATAAAATATAAATTTTTTAAATATTTGCGGATATCGGGTATTCACGGATACCTGCAGGTTTTAAAAATATCCACGGGTATTTTTTAAACGGATACCCGACGTGTAAACGGACGGGTAGCGGGCGGGTTTTTTTGTGGCGGGTCGGATTGCGAGTAGGTACTATCCGTGCCCGACCCAATCCGTTGCCATCCCTATGCACGGTGGTGGAGAATGATTTTTGATGAAAAAAAATGCCATAAAAAAAATGCAAAAACAGATTAGAATTTGGTTTCTAGAAAAACAAATTTCACATTTCTCCTCACCAAAAGCGCCAAAAAAAAATACTTGAAAGATAAAATTGAAAAGAAAATGTAAACATAAATAAAATATAGAACTATAGATAAAATTAATTTATCACATATATATCGTTAAGATTTTATAGAATTGAAATATGCTTAAAGTTTAACCAAATGAATTCCAAAAGAAATATACACATGCGTCCCGGTATTATTAAAGAAATTTTAGCGTATTGAAATACTACAGAAGTAGAAAGGAAACTAGTGAGCATCAACAAGATATAGAAAAGAGAAAGGAAACGAGTAGAGATCTTCATCGGAATTGTTGAATTCAAAACAAAAACACTGGATTATAACACGGTTTCAACGTAAAATTTGGGGCATCTTCGCAAGTCTTCTCACGCGGTTATAATTTATAACATACATCGCAAATGCCTCTCTTTGCACCATATATACAACTCGCATAACCCTTTTTCGGTCATTGGAGTATATCACTTCTGCTATTTTCCTTTACATAAATGGGGGCTGCTCTTGCAACTGCTAAAATATTTGTGAGACAAGCATGTCATCTCGGTGACAAGCATAAATTAGAATCCCGAAAACAGGAACTCAGCGAGACCAATATGTCGATTGTACCTTTTGATTCTTTCTTACATCAAAAAGCAATAATTTCCAATTCTACAGAGGTCTCCGGATTGGTAAACATGCCTCTGGAAGAGGCAATGGAGGCTCTAGCAAATCCAAACATTGACATGGTTGGGGTGTACGGATCAAGCACTTTGCGTACCAACAACTTGATTGAGAAAATGTCGAGAAGAGTGAAGAGAGATAACTTGTTTGATGTAACTGTGATGGCAAGTGTCACAAAAAAGCCAGAACTGAAGAGGATTCAAGAAGAGCTTGGTAAGATGTTAGGCTTGCGATTTGGTGAGGAGACTGTGGGTGGAAGAGCTGAACTTCTGTGTGATAGGATCAAGAAAGAGCAGAGGATCCTCATCATTCTAAATGATCTATGTGCTGCACTTAACTTGGAAAGGGTAGGAATCCCTTTTGGAGTTCACCATAAAGGTTGCAAAATAGTCTTCTTATCGGGGTCTGCTCATGTATTGATCAACCAAATCAACACTGCAAGTAACTATTTCTTGTGAGCCTTACTTCTAAGGATAACTCACACCTTGTTTGTACAGAGATTTCTAGCTAAGAAAGATTAGTAAAGAAATTTAAGATAAGAGAGAAGAGAGGCTTTTATTACTTTTTCAACCTGGATTTGGATGATTAATTGAAACAAACGATAGTTAAAGACTTTCACAGTTACTCCAGCTTTCTTAATTGTGACTGATTTGATATAACATCTGCTTACCTGAATCATAACAGAGGGTACTTAATTTTCCTGCACAAGTCTTCATCTTTTATCAGCTCACAACCAACTGAGATCTCACTTCTCTATCAATTTTCCCTGCATTTAGTAGCCAAATCCACTTCTCAATCAACTTTATCTGCCTTGATATACCATACCACCTTAATTTCCTAACAGATGGAGAAAACATATCCTTCACAAATCACCACCATAAAATATTTTACACCCACAAATTGTAACTAACTGTCATTCATTTGGCATCTATATAAACACCCTCCTCCATTTCACCCTCCACACATCAAAACATTTTTTGCAATAACAATTTCCAATTCTTCTGCAATTTAGCAGCAAATCAATCTACTACAGCCTACAATTAGCAACAAAAGATGAAGCAAACTCTCTTCTTCTCACTCCTACTACTTTCCCCCTTTTTCTCAATCACCACTTTAGCTCAGTCACCAGCTGCAGCCCCTAAAGCCCCAGAGAAACCTGCTCCTGCAAAGCCTGCCCCTGCTACACCAGCTCCGGCCCCTGCAAAGCCGTTAGTCCCAGCATTACCCCAGTCACCCACTTCAGGTGCTGACTCTTCTGGCAGCCAAGACATTGTGAAGATCCTAAGAAAGGCCAAGTCTTTCAACACGCTAATCCGGTTGCTGAAAACCACACAAATCATCAACCAAGTGAACGCACAGCTTGTGACCTCAAAGAATGGAGGCTTAACCATCCTTGCACCAGATGATGGTTCCTTCTCAGAGCTCAAAGCAGGGTACTTCAACTCCCTGGGTGACAGACAACAAAAGGCATTGATACAGTATCATGTCCTCCCCGTTTACGTGTCAAGCTCAAACTTTGACGCTCTCAGCAACCCTGTGCTCACACTGGCCAGTGACAGTCCCACAGGGTATCAGCTGAACGTGACAGCATATGGTAACAGCGTGAACATTTCAACTGGGGTGGTGAATGCCACTCTCACAGGCATCGTTTACACCGATAAGACTCTTGCAATCTATCATGTGGACAAGGTGCTCATTCCTCTGGACTTCTCTAAGCCTAAGACTATAGCTCCAGCTCCAGCTGTGGCCAAGGCACCCAAAGCTGATAAGGAAAACTCTTCAGCAGAAGATGATGACCAGGGTCGGGCAGCCAAGGACAGCTCCGGTGCCATCACTCATGGGACAACCTTGGTGTCCCTTGGGGTTGTTCTGCTTGCAGCAACTGCTGCAATCTCGTGTTAACTTTCGAAGTATATAGATTTCAATGTTTCCTTCATTGTTTTGTAAGGATAAATGGAAAATCTCGCTTTAAAAAAAAAAGAGTATATATATTTATCTTTGGCGTGTTCTAATAGTTATGGATTAGTGATCACAAATTATCTTTAATATGAAATTTAAAATAATTATTTTCAATGTTAGTAAATTTATTATATACAATTATGAGTACTTTAGAATATATTTTTTATAAATATTTAAAAAAGGAAAAAATAAATAACAAACATGTAAAATAAGTTTATAAAAACTATTCTTTTAATTATTTTGATATAATTTATCGCAAATATGATTTTGAACTTATACCTGAATAATATATTTTAATTTTAAAGAATATTTTATTCTATTTTACTTTATTCCTTTTTTCAAATAAGCTTATACAGCTGAAAAAATGTTTTTCTCCTATACGAAGAAATTATATTTTAAACTTCTAACTCAAGTCATTAAGGAGATAATTTTTAAATCATAAAAATCATAAATACATTGTCAAGTAAAATAGTTCTTTAATATTATAAACAATACTTTCTTTCAAATTCAAATTCATGAATGTGATAAATGTGACATCCCATTTAAATATAACAAATCTACTAAATAAAATATCACATAAAAAGCACACAACATTAAATATATATATATATATATATATATATATATATATATATATATATGTGTGTGTGTGTATGTACTAACCTATTACAGTTATCCAAGTTAAAACACAAAACAAATGCCATACAAAACATAAAAGTTAACAATTCCAAAAGGATTGCCCATATAACAAAAAATTACAAAACAAGAAAACATGAATCCTCGATCTCAATAATGAGCCAACACATGTTTCATCTAAACCGCAACATTCCCATCATCTTTTATAAAATAATGACCACCAGGGGTTTTCACATCTACTCACACCAATAATTTGGTGATCATTGCAAAAAGGAAAAGCCAATAGAGAAACAGACATATCAAGCAGAAGGGGTAAGGTGGAGTAAAAAAATATTTTTCAACATGTAATGGCAAGCAGATAATTAAAGCAGATCATAAATAGGTGGAATAGTAGGCACTCAAACATGTGATAACAAACAAATGCAAGACCCTCTGACTCAATTATCCGAATTATAATCTTAATATAGAATTCTAAAGGAAGTATGCGCCTATGTTGGTTTCTAAACTCTATAGAGTCTAGACACAAAGGGTTATCACCCAACCACATCCCAGGGTTAATCATATGATTGTCTAAGACCATTATCCTACCAAAGACTAGGACCTCCTACCACTCTCACCACATCAATCATTCTACACTATATTAGCGTGAACAATTATTAGAGTTCAGGATACCTTCCTTTATCTAGACATCTCCTATATCAAGGTATACACTAACCACACCATCACCAAGAGTTTCCTATGGAACTCTTTTATGCATAACATTCAACATGTCATCTCAAGCATTATAATCTTATGCCAATGTCCAACCGACCAACCCATTCGTATTTCATTTCATACCAAGCAAGTCAATATTACATGAAACATACATAATCATAGATTCATGCTTTTAAGAGTAACTGAATCAATCCACAAAGTAAGGAATTAAAATTCTGCAGCAATTCTCGCTTAAGCTAGAAATTCTCGCTTAAGCTAGACTGGTCTCCCTTAAGCTAAGAATTCTTGCTTAAGCTAGATTGGTCTCACTTAAGCTAAAAGTTCACGCTTAAGCTAAAATTCTCGCTTGGGCGAGATTGCAAACTGTTGGGAATAATCCAAGTGTGAGTCAAAAAGTCCCACATTGGATTGAAAAGACAAAGTTAAACACTATATAAGAATAAAGACCCATAACAACATTGTCTTAAGGTTTTGGTGTAAAAGTGGTGTCTAAGGTCTTATATGTGTAAGACTAATGTCATATAACCATATAGAACCACAATCTCTCAATGACCATAACTATGCCATGACTATGACTATAAACCATATA